>F42_Fallow_Deer__coassemble_377_pt1 | contig 20781 bp, 16 predicted proteins | sample F42_Fallow_Deer__metabat2_low_PE_003 | metagenome-assembled genome bin F42_Fallow_Deer
GTATTTTGGGTTAAGTAATTGCGGTATCTTTCAAGGGAGCAGTTTTGTATAATGATATCAAGATGAAAAGAATGAAAATTATCTAGAAATTGTTCGAAAACCGTATGAAAAACGGGCAAGGGAGGTAACGAATGAACAACACAATTTCAGGAAAGGAACGCGTAGCGGATAAGATTTACTATATTAATAGAATCAGTATCTTGTTGTCTATCGTGTTGATGTTTTTCCCGGCAGTTAATCCGGCAAAAATATGTGGTTATATCAATAAGAACATGTCATTGCTTACCAGTGGTTTGTCTTATAACAGACTGGTTGAGGATTGTGCGAGAGCATTTCGTCAGGGATGGATTGCGGAGTCAAGCTTTCAGCTTTTGTTTGTAGCAAGCCTGGTTGTATGTGTAGGTATTTTAATTACCATTGTATGTGGCTGTATGTCGCTTGGTAGTGTGAAGATGAAGAAGACAGGTAACTGGTTCGGTATTGTGGGTGCAGCAGTAGAGCTGGTGGGTATCATCATGATTTTTGTGGCATATTCACAGGTTGCAGCTACCGGCAGACCGGAGAAGGTGGAGCCGGCGCTTAATACCGCAGGTTTCTTATTATTTGCTGCGGCAGCAGTGGCACTTTTGGTTTCTACCATTGTGATTCAGGTATTACTGCCTAAGGTGGGTAAGGACGAGAAATTTGAAATGAAGTCAAAGTTCAAGCTGTTCCTTATGTTCTTACCATTTGCAGCATTATGCTTTGTATTCAGCTATTTACCATTATATGGATGGAGATATGCGTTTTTCGATTATAAGTCCGGTGGAACGCTTTCAGCAGAGAACTTTGTGGGCTTTAAATGGTTTACACAGCTCTTCCAAAACGAAGCAACCAGAAATGATATTGTCAGAGTGCTTCGTAATACTCTTGCCATGAGTGGAATTGGCATCGTTACCAGCTGGTTGCCCATGGCCTTTGCAATTTTCCTCTCAGAGATTAAGAGTTCAAAGGTGAAGAGATTTGTACAGACCTTCTCCACCATTCCCAACTTTATCAGCTGGGTACTTGTATATGCGATTGCACTTGCAATCTTTGCATCCGACGGTTTTATCAGCAGTATTTTGTTGAATACCGGCATTGTTGATAAGGGTATCAATTTCCTCATGTCTACCGACCATATGTGGATCAAGATGTGGCTATGGGGTACCTGGAAGGGACTTGGATGGAGTGCAATTATCTACATATCCGGTATCGCCGGTATTGACCAGCAGCTCTATGAAGCGGCTACCGTAGACGGTGCAGGACGCTTCCAGAAGATGTGGAACATTACTGTACCGGGGCTGATTCCCACTTTTATGGTAATGTTACTGATGTCTGTAGCAGGTATCTTGAGTAATGGTATGGATCAGTATTTGGTATTTGAAACAGCAAACAATATCGAATGGCTGAACGTATTGGATTTATATGTTTATAAGCTTGGTATCGGCAATGGTATGATTCCGTTATCTACTGTAGTCGGTATGTCTAAGTCTATTATTTCAGTAATACTTCTCTTCCTTGCGAACAGCATTTCTAAGCTGGTTCGTGGTGAAAGTATTGTATAAGGAGGTGAGGATAGATGGCTAAGACAAAGCAGGAAAAACTAGACGCTAAACGCGAAAAAGAGTATTATAAAACACATAAAAGACAGTATAAGCTGACTCCGGGTGATGTGGTATTTAATGTAATAAACTATGTATTCTTTATTGCATTTACAATCACCTGTATCTTCCCCTTTTATTACTTGTTTATCAACACCATTTCGGATAATGATTTGGTTCGAAAGGGAGCAGTTAACTTTATTCCTCAGGGAATTCATCTTAGTAACTATACCTCCATGCTACAGGCAGGAGAAATTAGTCAGGCATTTTTGGTATCCATTGGAAGAACCCTTCTGGGTACTGCATTGATGGTGGTTGCATCCGCATTTGTAGGTTATCTGGTAACAAAGCAGGAGATGTGGCATAGAAAGTTCTGGTATCGTTTCCTCGTAATTACCATGTATTTTAACGCAGGTATCATTCCCTGGTACTTGAATATGTCAATGCTTGGTTTAACCAATTCCTTCATGGCATATATTATTCCGGGTATTGTGGCTCCTTACAATATCATTTTGGTAAAGACTTACATAGAGTCCATACCATCGGATTTAGAGGAAAGTGCATTTATGGACGGTGCGTCCTATATGACTATTTTCCGTAAGATTATCTGGCCGCTCAGTAAGCCGATTTTGGCAACCATTGCAATCTTTGGTGCAGTTGGACATTGGAACTCCTTCACCGACTCCCTTATTTTGATGCAGGGTGCTCCGGAGTTTTATACCTTACAGCACAGATTGTACAATTACTTAAATCAGGCTTCCAATATTCAGGCAATTGCTAACAGTGGACAGATTTCTGAGACTGTAGCGAGCAGTCTTATGAATACAAAGGTTATTAAGTATACTGTTTCCATGGTAACGGTAATCCCGATTTTATTGGTATATCCGTTCATGAACAGATATTTTGAGAAAGGTATTATGTTGGGTGCTGTTAAAGGCTAACCAACATCTTATAAAAAGGAGGAAACATTATGAGACTGAAAAAAGTTATTTCTTCTTTATTAGTTGCTGCTATGACAGTAGGCATGCTGTCAGGCTGTGGTGGAGGTACCACCAGCCCGGATGCTTCTGCGAATGCAGGTGATAATGCAGCTAATGAAGAAACCATTACACTTACTGTATTCAGTGAGTTAGCAAACTACTCCGGTGAGATGCAGGGCTGGTTTGCAAAGACCTTATTGGACAAATTTAACGTAAAGATTAACTTAATTGCAGCCCCTGAGGGTTCAGGTGTATACGAGACCCGTATGGAGGATGGAGACTTAGGTGATATCGTTGTGTGGGGTTCTGACGGAAAGAAATATATGCAGGCTGTAGAAGCAGGACTTCTTTTCGACTGGGAAGAGGACGATATCCTTGCAGAGTATGGTCCTGAAATCAAGGAGAATATGCCATATGCATTAGAGAAGAACAGAGAGATTTCCGGCAAGGATACTATTTACGGCTTTGGTCATAACGTAGCTTCCAGCTCAGAAAGCCACGAAGCTTTCTTCTATACATGGGATATCCGCTGGGATTTATATGAGCAGTTAGGTCATCCGGAGGTAAATAACTTGGATGATATGGTAGGCTTATTCAAGCAGATGCAGGAAATCTGCCCTACAGATGACAGTGGTAACCCTACCTATGCAATGAGCTTATGGCCGGATTGGGACGGCAACTATGTAATGTATGTTAAGTCTATGGCAACTGCTTACTATGGTTATGATGAGATGGGCTTTGGTCATTATAATCCTACCAATGGTGAATGGTACTACTCTATGGACGAAGGCAGCCCTTATCTTAAGATGTTAGCATTTTTCAATACCTTATATCGTGAAGGCTTATTAGATCCGGACTCAATGACCCAGAATTACGATAAGATGATTGAAAAGGTTCAGAACGGTGGAGTATTCTTCTCTATCTTCAACTACGCAGGTAGTGCAGGTTACAACAGTGAAGATCATATTGCAGAGAATAAGATCATGAGAAGCTTAGTTCCTACGGAAGCGTCTCCGATTGCTTATGGTATGAGTGTATACGGTGGTAATCGTATCTGGTCCATCGGTGCAAATACGCAGTATCCTGAGTTATGTATGGAAATCATCAACTGGTTATGTACTCCAGAAGGAAGAATTACCATGGACTACGGTCCACAGGGACTTTGCTGGGATTACAACGAAGATGGTAAGATTGCGTTTACTGACTTTGGTAAGACCTGTGATAGCGACAGAACTACTGTAATGCCGGAAGAATGGGGCGGAGCTACTTTCAATGATGGTGCATTCCAGATTAACAATACTACTTGGTCTACAAATGATACCAACCCGGCAACCGGTGAGAAGTACAACAAAGAATTCTGGGCGAGCTTCCAGACTCCTGACGGCTTAAATGAAGCTGATAAGGATTGGAGAGAAACTACCGGATGTACTACTGTTGAAGAGTACATGGAAAGTGGTAACTACAAAGTAGATATTGCTACTACCTTCGCGGAAGGCTCCAGAAGTGCAGAGCTTGACGTAATCTGGAATCAGGTGAAGGAGTGTATCGTACAGTGCTCTTGGCAGGCAATTTATTGCGACACTATAGAAGAGTTTGATGCTAAGGTTAAGGAAATGCAGGGTAAGGTAAGGATGTACGATCCTCAGCAGCAGTGTAAGGAGTGGTGTGAAGAAGAAGCGGCAAGAAAGAACGAATTACAGGCTCCTCTTCGTTAATAGTATGTAACTATTCAGAGTTATGCAGATTTATGAGAAACAGACTGAGCAAGCTTGCTTGTAGAGGGATGTTTTCATAAATCTATATGGCGAGAAGCCATACAAAGGAACTCCCAAAAGAGGGTTCCCAGCAAAAGTAAAGTCTCGAAGAGACGATTTTGCGAATGAACTCTGAATAGAGAATATGATAATATAGAGGCTGTCCTTAACAGGGCAGCCTTTTTAAAAAAGTCGGAAGGTTTGTATTAGGATGAATTTTTTTAGTGTAGATGGTCCATTATATAGGTTTATGTCCAGCTTATGGGATGTGTTAAAGTTAAACATATTGTGGCTGATATTCAGTCTGCCGATTGTCACGGTTGGTGCTTCTACAGTAGCAGTGTTTAGTGTGACCAATAAGATGGCAGAGGACACGGAAGGTTATGTGGGAAAGCAGTTTCTCAAGGCATTCAAAGAGAATTGGAAGCAGGGAATTCCTATGGGACTCTTGTTCCTATTTTGTGCGTATGTGGTGTATCTGGATTTTGAACTGCATAGGGTGACCGGTTCGATGGTGACGCTGGTGTTCGGGATTATAGGCTGCGTATTGTTTGTTACCGCATTTATTTATTCCTTTGCTCTTTTGGCGCGTTATGAAAATTCGGTGATAAATACCATGAAGAATTCCATAAGAATTACCATTAAGTATTTTCCGAGAACCATTGCACTGGTGCTGTTTTTGGCACTGGAAATTTTGCTTTTTATGTTTAATAACATAACTGTATTTTTAGGAATTTTGATTGGACCGACTTGTATTATGTATACTATCAGCGGCTTTGCAATGTATGCATTCCGACGGATTGAAAGTGAAAACAATAATAAAGCTTAGCAAGTAGAAAAGAGGATGCTATGAGAGTAAAAAGCTTTTTGGGAAAGTTTTTGACCGGTGTACTTTGTGCGGGACTCCTTCTGGGAAATGTGGAGACTGTGGCTGAAGCAGCACCGGTGGAAGGCGCAGGAGCAACCCAGACTGTATCGGCACAGATGCCCTTCCGTAATATGACAGCAGATGAAATGGTGGCAGAAATGGGTACTGGTTGGAACCTGGGTAACACCATGGATGGTCATACCGGATTTACCCCCGGTGAAACCATCTGGCAGAATGTAGAAACTACCCAGGCACTGATTAAGGCAGTGCATGATGCCGGCTTTAATACGGTGCGAGTGCCGGTGACCTGGGGTACCATGATTGATGACAGCAATAACTACGCCATCGATGACAAGTGGATGAGTCGTGTGCAGGATATCGTAGATTATTGTGTGAATATGAATATGTACGTCATCATCAATATTCACCACGATGGTGCGGAGCAGTCCGGGTGGCTGCGCGTAGGTGCGGAGGATCTGACACCGGTAAAAGAAAAGTATGCGGCAGTGTGGAAGCAGATTGCAGAGCGGTTTAAGGACTATGACGAACATGTCATTTTTGAATCCATGAATGAAGTGGTCGGTCCCGAGGATACCATAGACGGTATTGTGAAGGATACACAGATTATTATGGAGTTTAATCAGATTTTCGTAGATACCGTACGTGCAACGGGCTCTAACAATGAAGTGCGCTGGTTATCCGTACCGGGACGCTATACCAACATTACCAACATGACCCGTGAAGAGGCGGCGTTCTGGATCCCTGAGGATACGGTAGAGAATCGCTTGTTTGTAGCGGTGCATCACTATGACTGGCTTTTTGGTCTGGCAGAGAATACCACCAATAAGACCTGGAATCTGGAGAACTTTAACACCATTATCGCAGAGATGGAGAAGGTGGTAACTAAGTTCACCTCTCAGGGGATTCCGGTAATCATGGGTGAGTATGGTGCTATTAACAAGGACAATACCGTGGATCGTGCTTATCATCTGGAAGGTATGAATAGACTTTGCCAGCTCAGCGGCGTGGTTCCCGTATACTGGGATCAGGGCTGGTATGATTTGACCATGAGCCCGGACTTCAGCTTTACTCTTTTTGACAGAGACACCTGTGAGGAAATCTATCCGGAAATCATCGAGGGTATTTTAAGGGGTTATTACTTTGATGGAAAAGCGGATTTAACTGATATCACCAAGGAAGTAACGGTGACACCGATTACTGATATGGGAATCTACGAAGGTATCGTAACCACCAGTGTAGGCGAAGTTGTAGACATTAATCTTGCAGATTATGTGGATAAGAGTGCTTCCAATGATGTGATTGTGTGGAGAAGTGAGGACGAAACTGTTGCAACCGTAAATGGTAACAGCGCAGACCTTTCCGTATGGGCAGCGAATATTCATGGTACTGGTATCGGTAAGACCGTGATTACTGCATATTCCCATAATGGTCAGGCAGTTTTAGAGATTCCAGTAGAAGTACATGCACAGGAGACCACAAACCCATGTACCGACATTACCTTAGAGCAGGAAAGCGTAGACGTAATCGTAGACCAGTATTTCTTCGTAAATGCAGCTGTGGTGCCCGCAGACAGCGAAGCACACTTGACCTATCGTTCTTCGAATCCTGATGTGGCTACCGTTTCCAAGATTGGTAAGGTAGTAGCCAAGGCAAAGGGAACTGCTTATATTATGGTTAGCTCTTCTGACGGCCTTACCAAGATGGTGAAGGTAAATGTCAGCGAGGGTGAAGCAAAGGCAGAGATTGCGCTGGCTTTAAATGTATATTATAACGACAGTGATGCCAGCTATTTCAGCAATGAATACGGTTCCGACATCACCATATCCGAGGATGGAACCTATACTGTAGAGTTCGATTGCAGCAAGGATTTATCTGCAAATGCTAAAAATGCAGGTGTTACCGGACTGAACAATCTGACGGCAATTTATATCAAGGATCACAGCGTTACCAAAGGGCTTGCCAAGAAGTCTCCGCTGGTAGGCTGTAACATTATCTATGATGAAGTGGTAGTAGATGGTAATTCCTATAAGGTAAACATGGATGAACCCAAGGCGGCGATGAAGGCATCCGGTATTTTCGATACCAACGACCCGATTAACTCTTGGGATGGTTCTGTAATCGAAGAGGTTACCGTGTCAAATCATGTACTTAACTTTGCAGAGCTGGTGAATCCACAGAAGGTGTCCGTAACCTTTACCATCAGTGATCTGGTATTTGAGGAGGGAGCTACCGGCGTAGCAGCACCGGAAGCCACAGAGATTACTGCGGAAAGCTCTACTTTGTCCATCAACAATACCGAAGAGTGGACAGCAACCTTTAAGGTAGCTCCTGCAAGCTGCGGCAAAGTGGCGTTTATGTCCTCTGACAGCAGTGTGGTAGCGGTAGAGACCAGCGCAGTGGTGGATGAAAACGGTGTGGCTACAGTAAAGCTGGCAGCCTTAAAGAGCGGCAACGCCACCATCACAGCCATTACCGAGAACGGATTAACAGCAAGCATGGGAATCTCTTCTTCTGTAGTGGAGGTATGCCCGGAGGAAGTAGAAACTCCTGCACCGGCACCGGAAGAAACACCGGCTCCTAGTGCAGAGACATCTGCCACAGAGCCCACTCAGCAGCCTACAGAAATGGAACAGACGGCATCTGCATCTGGCAGCAGTACCATCCTCGTATATGTAGGAATCGCTGTGTTAGGCGTAGTAGTTTTTGCACTTACCCTGTTTATTGCCGGCGGCGGATTATCGAGGTTTAAAAAGAAAGATTAAGGAAAAGGCGGTGAGGAATTATTCCTCGCCGCCTTCGTCTATAATACTATTTTGCTTGCGGAATTCCGCAGGGCTTAAGCCCACATATTTTCTGAATTTCTTGTGGAAGTAGTCTACGTTGCGGTAGCCCACTCTCTCTGCGATTTCGTACACCTTTAGGCCTTTGTTTAGAAGCAGCTCCTTGGAATGCTCAATGCGCATGTGGTCTACATAAGAGTTGAAGTTTTCCCCCACGGTTTTGCTGAAAATCTTGCCCAGATAAGCACTGTTGTAGCCGAACAGCGGGGCAATGGTCTCCAGCTTGATATTGTTTTGATAATTGTGGTCTATGTAGTAAAGCACATCATCCAGCACACTGTTGCGGGAAGGATTACCGGTGGAATTCATAATCATTTCAAACTGCTCCGACAGGAACTGGATGATTTCATACAGATAATGCTTATCGGTAATCAGATTAATCACAGAGGTATTGCTTTCGAAAGGAATCGTTGTATTATTGTAAACAACACTGATGCCTTCTTTGATGCGGAGGTACAAATCGGTCAAAAACAGCTTTACTTCCGAAATATCATTCTTCACATCATATAAAAAGTCTTCCAGCTCCGAAAGGGTGGAAATAACCTTCTTGCGGTTAAAGGTCTGTAGATAGCTGACAAAATCGTCGGCATATTTCTGGAGTGCGGAAGAGCTGATTTCCTGAGAAGCTGCTTCTACATTGGGGAGCTCCTCATAGCCCAGTGTATGCTGGCCGTTCATGCAGAAGAAACGACGATTTACAAGGATCCTTGCCTCCTTGTAAGACTGCTGCACATCTGCAAGATGTGCAACGGGACGACCATATGCCAGAAACAGAGTATCTAACGGACTGCCGCTCTGAGGCGGTGTAGGCCCTTCGTATTTGGAAAGAAAATCCTGAAAGCGATTCAACGCATAGGTTCCCTTTAATAAAACAACATTTTTCTTGTCTATCTCAAAATTGTTAAAGGTGTGCTCTCCACGATTGGTTACCTTGAGCAGGTCGGCAAAGCTGTAGGAGGAGCTGTCCGGCGAAAGGTTGAAGTTCTCATAGATAACAATCTGGTAGATATCTGCATCCAGTTCTAATTCGTCAATATCTTCCTGAGTAAGAATATTTTCTAATGGCTCTTCGCCCTGTGCGATTTCATGTAGGATGACGTCCTTTGCCTTTCGGCGGATCTGTACCAGATGGCTGGTATCGCGGTTCTCCTTGTCCATCGCTTCCTTAATGGATTTAATGGTTGGAATCAGCTCGTCTTCATCCACCGGCTTGGTCAGATAATTTTCCACACCGTTGCGGATGGCTTCCTGAGCATAGGTAAAGTCAGAATAACCGCTGATGACAATAAAGCGACTGCTGACTCCAGCAGCTCGGCACTTTTTGATGATTTCCAGACCGGTCATTCCCGGCATCTTTATATCCATCAAAACTAGGTCAGGTTTTTCCTGTGGAATTTTCTGTAGAGCTTCCTCTCCGCTGGCAGCGTCGCCGCAGATAGAAAAGCCAAGCTCTTCCCAATCGCAAATAACCTTTAATCCTTCCCGGATTAAGGCCTCGTCATCAACAATCAGTACACGGTACATTGCGCTCCTACCCCCCTAGTGTAATATATGAAAAGTATATAAAAAAAACAAAAAAGCGTCAAGTTTACTTGCAGTACAAGTTAGAATTTACTATAATAAAGTCATGAAGAATTATCAAAAAATTTTATCGCTAATATTAATATTTGTGTCAATTGTATTATTGCTGCTGTTTTTGGTGTTGCAGTATGGAGGGGGAGGAGACGTGCCTTTACAGGAATCCCTTCCGGTAGCGGTGACCCTGGAACCGGAGCCAATCCAGACGCCTACGCCTACGCCTACGCCATCACCGACGCCGGAGCCTACGCCGTCACCGACACCCACGCCAACTCCTACGCCCACACCGATTCCGCTTGTAGAGAATCCTTACAAGGAGTATTTCTTAGAGAATGAGGATATGGCGGGCTGGCTACAGATTCCAGATACCAATATTGACTATCCTATTATGTGGACCCCGGAGGATGAGAACTACTATCTGCGCAAGGGATTTGACGGAAAGTATGACAAGGCGGGATGTCTGATTCTGGATACGGACAGTAAGGTGGATCCTGCGACTACCAATCTGATTATCCATGGGCATAATATGAAGGCAGGCACCATGTTCGGCAAGCTGGAGAAGTACAAGGATGCAGAGTACGGGGCTTCCCATAATACTATTTATCTGTACACGCCGGAGACACTCAGAACCTACGACGTAGTGGCAGTATTCCGCTCTCAGGTATTTAAGAAGAGCGATACGGTATTTAAGTTCTATAAGTTTTTTGAGGCTGATTCCGAGGAGGAATTCCTGAATTTTTATAACAATATTAAAGAAATGTCTCTCTATGACACTGGTGTCACGGCAGAATATGGAGACCGCTTTATTACACTTTCTACCTGTTCTTATCATGTAGATAATGGACGCTTCGTCGTGGTGGCGAAGGAAGTGGAGGAGCAGCATCTCTATGAGCCGATTGCAGAAGGTGGGGAGTAGAGAAGAAAATAAGGAGGACATTATATGAAAAGAATGAAAAAGATTTTTGCAGTAATTTTAAGCTTATGCCTGATGGTTACAGCATCCTGCATGACCAAGCTTAATGTGGTGGCAGAAGGGGCAACAACGTACTCTTTAAAGGTAGTAGACGATCAGTGGCGTTTTCAGCCCAATTATCCATGGGATGATACCGTACAGCACAGAGAGCTCTACTACATGCTTCAGGATTTTAAGGATGGGGACAAGATTGTAGTTTTGGAGTCCAGCAAGAGACTGGAATTGGAAGTAAGTAAGAACGTTTCTAACTTAACTCTTCAAAGAGCTGGCAATGCCATTGTTACCGCACCATACATTGAAGAGTGCCATGTACTGGGCGGCTGTGTCACAGCGATTAATGCAGATATCAATAAAGCATATGTGTATGATACCACTACTGTAAACTTCAATAAGAATGTACAGTATTTAGAGATTATTACCCAGAAAGCAGAGACCAAGCTTTCTGCAACCGTTGGTGTCAGCGGACAGATTGCTCATGCATATGCACATGAAGGCGATCATGTAGTATTTGATATCTATGACGTAAAGGCAAATACTTTCTCCATGAGAGAAGGTGCGTTCCATACTCCTGACAGCAACTTTAGCAGAACTCCTTCTACAAGTACTGTAGTAAGCACCCCTGCTCAGACAACCACTCAGAACACTACAACATCTACCCCTTCAGCATCTGACGAGCTGGATGATGTACCAAAGACTGGTGATACCGTAACCTATTATTGGGTTTTCGGTCTTGCAGTAGTATGCCTGGTGATGGGAATTGCATTGAAGGTAACTTCCAGAAAAGAAGAGAAGTAAGTACATAAATAAAAGTGGCGGAAAGGCTGTTGCAATTTGTTGATGAATTGCAACAGTCTTTTTAACTATAAAGTGAAAGCGTCTGTGTTATAAATAGGACTAATTAACTATGATTTTAACCTTGTATTTTGCTGGAAAATACGTTAAGATCCTCCTTGCCTGACGAAGTGTTTCATTAAGTACAACAATGGACATAACAAAAGACATTCCGGCAAACTTATGGAAACATAGGGACGCAAAGCACGAAATCTAAGTGATGGAAAGCATATTTTATTATAACGATGGTTCAGCTGCAGTGATATTTCATTGCAGCTTTTTGTTATGGCGACGAGGAAAGTGGTCATCGTGCCTGCACGAATGAACATTTGACGACCGCTAATCAGAGTGCGATTCGGAGGGCGAATCGCACTCTTCGTGCGTTTAGGTGGAAAAAGAAGGAGGAGAAAAATGAGAAAACTATGGAACAGGACGCTGGCATGGCTGCTTGTACTGGTGATGTGCGTAAGCAGCATCCACATACAGGCATCCGCCGAAACAGTGGAAACGTGGGATGGAATAACCACGGAGAAGGTGTATGTACAGGAGGATTACACCGTGACCTTTCTGCTGGATTCTTACTGGGACGGGGGATACAATGCAAGGGTCAGAGTTGACAACACCGGAGAGGAGGCTATCCAGAACTGGCATCTGGCCTACGAGTCTGGAAGTGAGATTGGGTGCATATGGAATGCCCAGGTTTATGGCTATGAGGATGGCCGCTGCATCGTAAAGAACGCCGGGTGGAACGGGAAGATCGGCGTTTCGGAAAGTGCGGAGTATGGCTTTAGCGGAAGCGGGGATTTTCCGGGATTTCCACAGGAGTGCAGGCTGGCAGTGGAGAAATCCCCGGTAGATAGTTAGGACTACAGTGTTACCTATCAGCTGGCAGAGGACTGGGGAGATGGTTTTTCTGGAACCATATCCATTACCAACCACAGCGGGGAGCCTTTGGAAGCATGGAGTCTGGAGTTTGACTTCGGACGTACCATTACGGATATCTGGGACGGTGTATTGGAGTCTTCCGAGGGAGACCGCTGCTGCATCAGTAATGCCGGGTATAACAGCACCATAGAGGCAGGCGGAACTGTCACCTTCGGCTTTAACGGACAGGGCGGCAGTGCGGAAATGGAGCCGGCTGGTTATGAAATGTATTCCTATAGGGTAGTGGAAGAGGGAATCTGGGGAGATACCGTATCGGATTCCGATGCAGAGCCTACCGTATCCGGCTCTGATATGGATACCGTCCCTACCGTATCTGACTCTGATATGGATACCGATACCGACGGGGTACCGGATTATGTAGAGAATTATTTCGGAACAGACAATGGAAAAGAGGACACAGACGGGGACGGTCTGCCGGATTATGCAGAGTTCCGCTCCCTGACCTTAGCCCCCCTCAGCACGGACACGGATGGAGATGGTGTCCCGGACGGAGAGGAAGATACGGACGGAGACGGACTGTCCAATGCAGAGGAGATACAGCAGGGCACAGACCTGATAAATAAGGACACGGACGGAGACCTTCTGACTGACGGGGAGGAGGTTTACCGCTATGGAACCAGTCCTTTACTGGCTGATACGGACGGAGACGGCGTATCGGACGGAAAGGAAGTTCTGTTAGGGACAGATCCCCTGACTGGGGAAGCAGTATTCCCGGTAAATATGGAGGCGGAAGAGGAGGATTCCGTCAAGGTATCGGTTTCGGCAGAGCTTTCCGCAGAGGCCGCAGAGACCCTTTCCATCGAAAAATACGAGAATGATTTCTTCTTCCCGGAGACCATGCCGGGCTATCTGGGAAGTGCCTATGATTTCCGGACAGAGGGAAGCTTTGAGGAAGCAGAAATCCGGTTTACATTTGAGGAAAGTCTTCTGGCACAGGAAGGTTTCGAACCGGTCATTTATTATTTCAATGAGGAAGAGCAGACCTTAGAAGCACTGGAGACTGAGGTAAATGGAAATGTGGCATCTGCCAAGGTTACACATTTCTCCAAATATATCCTCTTAAACAGGACGGTCTATGAGGATTCCTTCGTATGGGAGGACGTATGGGATGCCGGTGATTACACCGGGGCAGAGGTAATATTTGTCATTGATGACTCGGGCAGCATGAGCTGGAATGATGCCGGAAAGCAGAGACTGACCGTAGCCCGGGACATGATCGACAGACTCCCGGAAAACAGCAGGGTGGGTGTGGTAAGATATGGAAGCAGTATAAGAGCCCTTACCCCGGAGCTTCTCAGCGACAAGGAGGCAGTGAAGAAATATCTTACATCCTCTTATTTCTACAACTTTGGCGGTACATACATGTATACCGGCGTGAACCGTGGGTTCACTCTCTTTGATACCGACGAAGATGGGGAGATGCTCCGGACTATGGTGGTGCTGAGCGACGGTGAGACAGCGGATGCCCGGCTGCATTCTTCCGTGGTGGACACTGCGGTGCAGGAGAATATAAAGATATACACCGTAGGCCTTGGCAGCGAAAGCACTTATTTTAACGCCTATATGAAGCCTCTGGCAGAGGAAACGGGCGGAGCCTTCTACCCGGCAGAGGATGCGGAGGAGCTTGCGGATATCTACAGCGATATCAGCAAGAAGATTGATATTGAAACCGACAGTGACGGCGACGGACTCCCGGACTACTATGAGGAGCACCTGCCTTTGTTTAACGGAACGGTGCTGTCCCTTGACAAGAATAACCCGGACACCGACGGGGACGGACTGTACGATGGGGAGGAGGTCACCGGACTAACCCACCGATACAATGAAGACGAAACCAAGGTCATCGTCACCGGAAAGCTCCTCTCCAACCCCACCAAGGCAGACAGTGATGAAGATGGACTTACCGACGAGGAAGAGGTATACTATTACGGAACGGACGCGATGCATTCCGACACTGACAGGGATGGGATGTATGACGGCACAGAGGTAGAGAACTGGTATGACCCTCTAGCATCCGATGCGGACGGCGATGGACGCCTTGATCTTCAGGAATATCAGGAGGGAACCAGCCCCTACAGTCCTGACAAGAGCTGGAATGACCATGTATGGGACTTTATCTGCGGCCTGATAGCAGGGGACTTTATCCGTGACACGGACAGTCTGGCAGTGCTTTTTGGACAGATTGTGGGTGGACTGACCCCGGTAGCAGCGGATGTGAGGGACGTGGTCGCTAATCTTGTTTATAGCGACTATGGCTTCGCAATACTGAGCGGAATGGGACTCATATCCCTGGTAGGTGACGGAGCCAAATCTGCCGGACTCGTCGTAAAGTTCGTATTTAAAAACCTTGATGACGTATCCAAAATCTCCAAGGTTATGGAATTCATCGTAAGGAAATGCCCGAAGGTCTTGGAGCATCTGGCAAAGAGTGATGAGTTTGTGGATGCCCTAAAGAGCCTTTCCAAAGCCCCGGATATGAAGCTCACGAAGCAGGAGGCCGAGGCTATCGATGAGGCCATGAAGAAGGCCGGAATCGCTTGGGATGGGATACCTGGGTGGCAGTAAATTAAAGTTAGAAGATGCTATAAATAATGGACAACCACTGAGCATTCATAAAATATTAACATCTACAGAGGCTACTAGTTTACCAGCAACTAAGCAAATTCCAAATTCATCAGCGGATTTGCTAAATCCAGATGGTAGTATTAAACAGAGAAGATATTATGGGGAAGATGGAAAAGCGCAAATGGATATTGATTATAATCACACAGATGATGGGACTCATGATTTTCCGCATATTCATATTGGGGATTGGACTAAGAAGCCACCGAGGCAGGATAGCAGGAGGTTAAAAAATGCATGATGAGTGTATAAACGCATATAGCGTGAATTTGGAAGAAAAAACCATAGTTATTCAAATGTATAATAATAGTGAAAAGAAGTATAGAAGGGTTCATTTTAATGGTGTATTAACACATTCTTTTAAATGTATTATTGACTACAATATAGTTTTAGACATTAATCAATATGAAATTGAAAGCTTTATTGTGGATAACAAAGAGGAGCTTATGAAATTGGAAGGAAATTGTTGGCCGATTGATTATCAGACAGAGAAAGAGCTAATTGAATTTCTGAAAAATAATGAGTACAAGTACATAAAAATAAATTCTTCATATGGTATGTTTGGTTGGATACTTGCAAAATCTTATGAGATTGAGGAATAAACTTGTTTAGATGTGTATACGCAAGATGAATATCGAAAACAAGGAATAGCAACAAAGCTTTTAGAGTTAGTTATGGATGAGATTAGGAAGCGAAATTACAAGTTCATAAGGTTACACGCATCTTCTCAGGGAAAAGTAATGTATGAGCAGAGGGGATTTGTTGATGCAGAAGGATTTATGATAAAAAAGTTATAATTTGTTGTGTGCTATATCAGAAGGGGAATTATGAAAAACGAAGAGGGTCAGGCAGAAAATAAAAAGGGAATATTTCACGAAATTTTTTATGTTGGTTTCAAAGATGCTGTAAAGTCAAGTTTGGGAATTTTTAAAATTATGTTGCCGGTTTCTCTGCTGATGGCAATATTAAATTATGTAGGAATTGTGGATTGGTTAAGTGTACTTTTTCAGCCAATTACAAACCTTTTGGGACTTAGTGGTAAAGCGATTTTGCCATTGCTTTCCGGATATTTAATCAATACATATTCTGCCATAGCTTTGATGATATCATTGGAATTACCAATGAAAGAGATTGCGATATTATCCAGTATGGTTTTGTTGAGTCACACGCTTCCAGTGGAGCTTTCTATACAGAAGAAGGCTGGTGGAAATATGGGGGTACTGTTTTTGATTAGAGTAGGCTCCAGTATTCTTACCGGAATAGTATTAAATATAATTTTGCCTAATGCAGATGTAATGATAGTTTCTGAAACACAGGCGGTTACCACGGTTGCAACAACTTCTTTAGCGATGGTGCTAAAATCGTGGGTGCAGGACAATGTTATTACAATTATTAAGATTTTTGTGATAAATATGGTGATTAGTGTAGTATTCAAATGTTTGATTAAATTTCACATTATAGATAAGCTTGGCAGTTTGCTGAAACCGATTATGTTTATCTTCGGATTGGAAAGGAGTCGGCACCATACTGGCTGATTGCTAATGTTATAGGATTGATTTATGGGGCAGGCATACTGATAACCGCAAATGAAAACAATGATTTGGAGAAAGAAGAAATTCGTAGATTGAATGTGTCTATTTGCTCTATGCATTCTATAATACAAGAAACTGCTAATTTCATGGTTTTAGGTGTGAGTCTGTCGATATTGATTGTGCCACGGTTTATAACAGCGGTTGTGTCAGTGTGGGTATATAATTTTGTATATTCGTTTATGAGAAAGAAAAATGGTTAAAGGAGAAAAAAGATTATGCCACATATAGTTGTAAAGTTATGGCCTGGGAGAAATGAAAAAATAAAGGCTAATCTTGCTAAAAGATAACGTATAATAAGTTTCGCAAATTAATTTCATAAATAAACAAACTAACAGCGATATTTCTGAGGCTTCAAATAGTTTAGAAATATCGCTGTTTTTTTTGATTTGTGGCAATCTAGTTTTAAGGGTACACAATGGTATAACAAATTCTCGAACAATCGTCCTTTTTTACTTTATAGGGACGTTTTGATATTAGTGACCGCCGCCACCACCGCCGTATCCGAATCCGCCGCCACTGTAGCCGCCATGACCACCACCGGAGAACGAACGGGAACCGGTATGTATTGCGGAATGGAAAGAGCGACCAGAATGATAAAAGCTTCGTGAACGATAGCAGGAATTATTCAGTATCGGACTTGGAGTTACCTCCGGACATCTGATGCTGATTGCTTTAATCACTTTGCAGAAAGTCCAAATGCAGTTGCATAGATCAGATACTTTTCCCAAAGCGGCAGCTCCACTATGGTACGCTCATTGATAAGGGTATCACTCTTTAAGAAATTGTATAATCCTCGCCATTTAGCATATTCGTCTTCACCAAATTGTGTCAGTAAAACATATTTTCCTGATTTTATCTTAAGATAAATCGAGCAAGCTAGGCAACAAATGCCAAAGATGAAGTATGCGCCAAACGAAAAATCCATACGTGTCCGGTAAGAAATAATATTTACCAAGGTGATAAATAAGATTCCGATTACCAAAAGGACGTTAGCCGGAGAGCGCATATCTCTTTGGGGCTGCTTATAATCTCTGGTTTGGAAATAGCTGTTTTTCATTCCGATATCTCCAACGGAGTTTTCCATTTTTCTTACAAAAGAAGGGGTATTCCCATAGTCCGAAGAAATCCTGAGCTGCAAGGTTTTCATTGGAATGAGGTCTCCGTGAGCATGACGGACAATCAGATTATAATAATATTCTTCGCAAGGTGTAAGTGGTTCTAAACGTACCGCCGCATTTGAATCTTGCTTCGATGCCTTTCTTTTTACTGTGATACGTATGTCCTTTGAAGCAAGCTCTGAGAGGCTAATGTAATTTTTGCGAGCCAGACTGAGCAAAATTGCTGAATAGACCCCGAAATTACAAAATACTAAAGCAGCAGCAAAATTCGGACCTAAATCATGGGGAATCTCTCGGAAGTATTCTATCTCCGTGGAAGGAGTGTAGAATATGTGCTTTGCTTTTGTACGACGCTCTACAGAAGCAGCATATACTGCTACAAGAATGAAACCTATAATAAATACCAGAAACACATGAATTTTCTTGGTTCTATACTCTTCTGGAGTAGATGTATATTCATACTGTGATGCATAGATTTCATCTAACACATCATCCATATAATAGTGATTGGTGGATGCATATTCCGTGAATATATGCTTGTCTTCGCCGTAGGATACTAAATCGAACTCAATATATTCATTATATGGTCAGAACTTTAGCTGCTCCTCATTTAGTTCAAAGGAGAAGGTATAATATCCTGGATTAGCGGTAGCAGACTCCGTGATAGGAAAACATTGGAGCTTGTACCATAGGTAAAGGTATCATAATTACCCGGGCGGGGCATATCTTCATTTGGCAGTAAAATCTGTGCTTCGTCCTCATCATAAGGTCCTTCGCTATGAAACCACTTACCCGGCCCATACTTGGGATGCGTGCTGACATAATCGGAATCGTACCAGTATAATTTGGGACTTTCCTCATAAATGACTTCCGTACCGTCCTCCAGAATCTGTTTTACGGAAAGAACATTGTAGCTGGTTTTGACACCATCTACATAATACTCCGGAAGATCCCGCCACAATTCCCAAAACAGATTGTTCTTAGAAGCTGCATGAATGTCAAAGGTCAGTTTTTCTGTTATAACAACCTTACCACGGCTATCCGGTTCATCCACAACAACTGCCTTATATTCCACATCCGTTATTCTTGCATAGTCAAACGGATTTAACTGTAGGTCTTCAAGTAAGTAGGGATTTTCACCTAAAATAAGAACAAAAAGGATAAGTGTGAGGATGAGGAAGTATGTAGTATTTGTGGCTGGAAAGAACGCTTGTTGGCGCAGGTAAGATATGCTATAGTACAAATGACAGAAGGTTAGACGGTTATAAACGGAGTCCTTGATTTATCTGGTTTGATTGAGGGGAAGGGGCACAAATGACAAGTAAAGAGATATTTCAGATATGGGCATCCACAGGTAAGAAATGGGTGGATTGGGCGCAGTCGGGAAAAGCTTTTATGAGAAAATTGCAAAAGAGATTCAATTTAACAAGAATAAATATTATGTGATAACCAGAGAAAACGATGAATTTGAGGCGTACATAAATCTGGGAGGGCTGGTGTCACATTTTGTGAAAGCAGCAATCGAGTATGTGGTGAATACCCAGTTCAAAAAGGACAAGCACTTAAAGGCTTTGATAAAGAAGCATAAATTCAATGAAGCTGCGCAGGCACTGGGAATTCGGATGATTCATGTAAATGATATCGATTTGCAGGAGGTGAAGGAAGCGTACAGTGATAAGATGCTGTTCAGCAAGTGCTGTTTTTGTATTCTCCATGTACCTATGCAAGCAACTACTTCAAGGGGGCAAAGGTAAATGAATACCCAGAGCCGGACCCAGAAAAACCGCAGGACTGCGAGAATGAAAACGGACAGACCATTATCCGGGGTTATGTGTACCCAGAGAACGTGGACCGCAGTGGTGTGCCAGCTACTACCTTAATAGAGTGTTCGTGTTTATTAAACGGACCTGTCTATGAATTCGTTCTTTCACCTTTGCCAGAAAATCTTCTGGACCAAGAACCTTGATGGTGGGACCAAAGGATAATATTTCAATCAAAAGCTCTGTCTCCATCATGCTGTTATAATAAATCTGGCATTCGTAGGTATCAGCGTCCAATTTCCTGGTCTGCTTTTCATAATTTGCGAAATGAAGCATGGTGCGCTCTAAGGTGTTGCGCTTGGTGGTAATCAGAAGCTTTACCGGGTCTTTGTAATAGGAGGTCTTTATTGCCTGTGCTAAATCGATTTCACCATCATATATTCTATCCGTGAGAGTTACCTGGTCTATGCGGGAAATATTTACAATCTCTACCTGCCGTGATACAGCATTTTTACCGGAAATGCAAAGCACACGGAATTTGTCATTCTTGGCAGAGTATTCTACACGGCAGGGAAGGTAGGTCTGGCAGACATCCTTGCCACGTCGGGAACAGAAGCGGATACTTACATACTGCTTCCTGCGGATGGCTTCCAGTAATGTGCGAAAATGGCGCGCATATTCCGGGGAAGTAAAATCGTCTCCGTCCTGAAATCTGTCGTAGTAGTAAAAGTCCTCCGGCATAAAAAGAGGCTGGATATCCTTTAGATAGGTATGCAGAATATCCAGCTGTGCATTCTCCAGAAAAAGGCTGATACGCTCATCCAGCAAAATGGCTTTGAGCCACCTTTTTTGCAGGGTGGTAAGGGGGAGAACCTCTGGATTGTCTATTTTGGACAGATAACCTTCCTCTGTTTTCTCTAAAAGGTTCCAATTATGAATCAACTTGGGAACAATCATAAACCCACTTTCTTCATATCCGAAGCGGGCAGCCAAGGCCAGCATATCCTTCTCTGTAATGGGTGTCTCTCTTGCGGCCTTACAGATTTCGTCCACAATCTGAAAATAGCAGTTGTATATTTCTGTGAATAATTCCATGTATTTCACCAAATCCTTTGTAACTAATCTTCGTACATTGCAGCCATCTGCCGCATATCGTCGTAGAATTTTCTCTTTAAATAGGGATTATTGGATTCAAAGGAGAGGATTCGTCCGGTAAAGGTCCTTATCCAAGGCATCATTTCATACCGTCAAAAACCTCCGTTTCATAGGAGTAGGTG
>F42_Fallow_Deer__coassemble_380_pt1 | contig 20574 bp, 13 predicted proteins | sample F42_Fallow_Deer__metabat2_low_PE_003 | metagenome-assembled genome bin F42_Fallow_Deer
TTCATATTTATAATATGCTGTATGATTTGGAAAAGCACAAAAAGAATAGGTTTGTTAGTTTAAGTGACAGTCGTAAGGAAAACCTTATTATTTATGAGGAAACAGAAGATAAAAGAAGCGTTACTGAATTAAATGCTGAAGATATACAAGTGATTTTAGATTTTTTAAAAACAAAAAGAAATGCTAATAGAGATATAGTGATATTTTTGTTAGAAGTTACTTTGGGATTGGAGAGGTCGCAACTTTTGGAATTAAAATGGGATGCTTTTGATAAATCGTTTAAGTATATAAGTTTAGAAGGAAGAAAAATAGAATTGTGTCCTATTCTTCAAGAATATTTGATAAAACTTAATAAGGAAGTTAAGAGAGCAAAGATAAAGTCGCAAAAGCTATTTCAGGTATTTTATGATGGAGAGTACAGACCAATGAGAGAATGGAATATTAATGATGTTTTTAATAATTTTGTTCAGATTACCAATGATGAAAAATGGAAAGATTATTCGCCTAAATTTGTTAGAAAAAGCCTAATTAGAACAATGTTCTTTGCAGGGTATTCATTAGAGGACATTATGTATATTACCGGAATAGATATTAATAATATTTCAAAATATATAAAAATGAATGAGCTTTTGCAAAGAAGGAGTAAGAAAATTAACTGGAAACAATTATATGATGGTGTCTTATGTAGAGAAGCATAGTTGCCAGTAATGTTTATAGATACTGTATCTTAATATAACAGGGTACAGTATCTTTTTGTATAAGGGGGATGATTACATTTAGAAAGTGGATTATGTTTGCGACAGACGGTATATCTATTGTGTTCATGCATTAGATGCGTAATCGGAGCATCGAAGTATATTATAGTGTTGTTCACACGCCCTTTTATGTAGAAATTACCGAACCATGATTAAAAGTGCTGAAATTGAAAAAAGCCTAGAAAATAAGGCTTTTTGGGGATTATGTATTTTGATAAAATTATAGTAAAAACGGCTGAAATGCTTGAAAATAAAGGGTTTTATCGAACTCAATCGAAAAATGCTACCGAACTCATTACCGAAGTGCTATAATTGAGAAGGGGGATTGTATTTGATAAGTTCGCTATCGTATTATTTCAGAGAATCCATGTTTTGAGATTAGTGTACCTTGGGAGAATAAGCAGGTATTAAGACGTTTCTTATCGGTAAATGAACAGAATTTATTTTTACAGACAGTTGAAAATAATTGGTATAAGGAAATGTTTTATATTATGTTTCTTACTGGTATGCGTATTGGTGAAGTTGGTGGATTGAAATGGAGCGATGTAGACTTTGAAAATGAATGTATACATATAAATCAATCTTTATCGTGCAACTATGAAAAAGGTGTAAAAAAGATGTGTTTAACTACACCTAAGACACATAATTCATATCGTAAGATACCATTTATGGGTGAAGCAAAGGAAATGTTCTTAGCACAGAAAAAGAAGCAAGATAAGATTAAAAAGGAATTGGGTAAAAGATATAGATGTGAAGGTGAATTTGCAGATTTGGTATTTGTTACGTCAATGGGTTCGCCTGTTCTTAGATACCATGCAGAAAAAGAGTGTAAGAAGGTCGTAAAGGCTATTAATGAGGCAGAGGCTTTTGATTCTGTAAGGGAGCAAAGAAAACCGATTATCTTTGAAGATGTATACCCACACGCATTACGCCATACATTTTGTAGTCGCTGTTTTGAAAAGGGCATGAATCCTAAAGTTGTGCAAGCATTGATGGGACACCAGCATTACAGTACAACGATTGAGATTTATACTCACGTTACAGAGCAGAAGTTGGATGAAGAGATTGCTAAATTTGGAAGTGCGATTAACTAAAAATTTATCAAAGAAATCTTGAAATACAAGCAGATATAAGGTATCATATACTTAGTAGAAATGAAAATAATTTGCTTGTTATTGCGTATACTATATTTAAGAAAGGACTGATTTTATGGCTGTTGCAGTAAAAAGAGATTATCAGAGAGCTTTGGAAGAGCAGAAGAGAGAAGTTCGTAATCTTGTGCTTGCAGGATTAGAGCAGATAAAAGAAGGAAAGACAAAAGATTTTAATTCTGTATGTGACAGACTGGAGAAAAAGTATAGGAATGAAGCAATATAGAATTGAAATTACTGATTTAGCAGAAATGGATTTGGAAAATGCAGGTGACCATATTGCTTATGAATTGAAGAATCCTATTGCTGCTGAAAATACTGTAAAAGGTATTAGAAAACAGATAAATTCTTTGGTAAATTTTCCTGAACGCAATGAATTAGATGAAGATGAAATACTTGCAGAAATTGGTGTCAGAAGGGATTATTATAGGAATTACAAAATTTATTATATAATATCAGAAGACACCATATACATAGTACGAATTCTTCATATGCTGGTAGATAGTCGTGCATGGTTATATCGTACGTTTGGGTTGGATGCGTAGATATATCGTTTATACCCAATGTAACAGAAGATGTACCCAAATCAGAGATTGCATAAGCAAAACGATAGTTAATCGGCAAAGTTTTATTTTACCCATTTAAAATGTGGGTACGATATAATGAATAAATGGCAGCAGTGCTTGTAAATAAGCCATTCTTGATAAAAAAGTTCGCAAAATCAGATGAATGCTTAATTAAATAAGTGATATGTAAAGGTCCGGTGTTTTACCGGACCTTTTTTGAATGCATTGAAAACAACCTTATCTATTGTTCTGATTGTTTCTTTCATTCTGCTGATTCTTCTGATTCTGGTTGTTCTTCTGATTCTGCTGATTCTGATTATTTTTCTGATTCTGATTGTTCTGATTATTGTTCTGGTTGTTCATGCTTTTCACCTCCTTTTTGATTACGTGTATAGTTTGCCGCGAATTTGGAAAGCTATACATAATGCTATATTTTGGAAAAAGGAGAATCAGATGCTTTTAATCAAAAATGGAATTATTTATACCATGGAGACCAAATGTCCCATACATGGAGATTTACTTATGGAAGAGGGAAAAATTATAAAAATCGGAGAAAACATAACTGCGGATGAGAATATGGAAGTATACGATGCAGAAGGACTGTTTGTATTTCCCGGGTTTATAGATGCCCATAGTCATATAGGTATTGCAGAGGAGAAAATCAGTGGTCAGGGCGATGAAAGTAATGAGGGAACAAATCCCATAACGCCAGCCATGCGTGCCATCGACGCCATTAATCCCATGGACAGTGCGTTTCATAATGCCATAGCAACCGGGATTACCGGAGTGATGGTGGGGCCGGGAAGTGCCAATCCCATCGGTGGACAGTTTGCATTTATCAAAACGAATGGCCGCTGTATAGATGATATGATTGTCCTTGCGCCTGCGGCGATTAAGATTGCTTTTGGGGAAAATCCCATGACCAATTATGGCTTGAACGGAAATATTCCTTCCACCCGTATGGGTGTTGCAGCATTGATTCGGGAGGAGCTTTTTAAAGCAAAACAATATTTTGAAGAAGAAGGAAGCTCCGGCTGGAAAAAGGATTTTATAATGGAGTGCTACCGGGATTTGTTTGATAAAAAGATTCCGCTAAAGGCTCATGTACACCGTGCAGATGATATTTTTACCGCAATCCGCATTGCCAAGGAATTTCAGCTGGATTTAACGTTAGACCATTGTACGGAGGGACACCTTATTGCGGAAAAAATTGCTGCCAGTGGATTTCCGGCGATTGTTGGGCCATCCATGGCTTCAAGAAGTAAGAAAGAAGTCAGCTTATCTGATTTTAAAACAGCGGGTATTTTACAAAAAGCAGGTGTAATGGTAGCTCTTACTACAGATCACCCGGTAGTGCGTATTCAGTATTTGCCACTAAGCGCAGCGTTAGCAGTGAAAGAGGGCATGGACGAATGGGGAGCACTTCGTGCAATCACCATAGATGCAGCACGTATTTGTCGTGTGGACCACCGGGTAGGAAGCTTGAAAGTGGGAAAGGACGGGGACATTGTGATATATAAGGGAAATCCTTTGGAGACCACCTCCCGGGTAGAAGCAACCATTATCAATGGGGAAATTGTCTGGCAAAATAAATAATTCTAAAAAATATTGTGAAAAGTTAATAAATGTTGTAGAGTAGTAATAAGGGAAAAAAGTACTATATTTACGAAGGAGAAATGGGGATATGGGTTACAACGAAACACATTTTAAGAAAAACGCCAACAAAAAGGCGATGTTAATGTGGATGCTGACGGCAATCATTTTATCTGTTGCATACACCATTGAATTGATAAAAGGGGACAGAACACCCCAGTATTATCTTGTTTTTATGCTGCTTTGCTGGGTTCCCTTTGGTATCACCATTGCGATCATCGGAGTGAAGGGATTGGCAACAGCCTGGTGTAAGGAGTCCATCGCTGTAGGCTATGGTATCTTTTATGCCTTTACGGTGCTGACATCGGATACCAACCTGACATTTGCATATATTTTTCCGATTATCTGTATGATGATGCTGTATAAAGACAGGGCACTTTTTATACGTGTGTCTATTTTGAATACATTGCTTTTGATTGTAAATTTTATCATTACAAGAGCTACCGGAAATGCGGAAACTCTCAGTATGGCAGAGTTTGAAATTCAGCTGGGCGTTATTATTTTAAGCTATATCAGCTACAATCTGGCGGTGAATCATCTGAATCAATCCGACGGAGCCATGCTTGGTTCCGTACAGGACAATCTGGATCGTGTGATTAAGACGATTGAACAGGTGAAAGGTGCCAGTACCTCGGTAGTTGACGGTGTTACGGTAGTAAGAGAGCTTTCCGATGAAAATATGGAAGGTGCTAATAATGTTGTGCACAGTATGGAAGCTTTATCTGCCAATAATGATGTCCTGCAGGAAAGAACTAGTTCCTCTCTGGACATGACCAATAAGATTGATATGCAGGTAGGGAATGTTGCCGGGCTGATTTCGGAGGTGGTAACCTTAACCAATGGCTCTGTAACCCATGCCAAGACCAGTTCCCAGCAGCTTGCTGATGTGGTGAAATCTACCACAGAGATGGCACAGTTATCTGCGGAAGTAGAGAAGATTCTGATTAACTTTAAGGATGAGTTTGAAAAGGTAAAGACCGAAACCGGTATGATTACCGGTATTACCTCCAAGACCAATCTTCTTGCGCTGAATGCATCTATTGAAGCAGCCAGAGCGGGAGAGGCAGGAAAAGGCTTTGCGGTAGTTGCTGATGAAATCCGAGACCTCAGTATGGGAACCAAGACCTCTTCAGAAAGAATTCTGACTGCACTTGATAATCTGGAAGAGACTTCTGGGGAGATGACAGAGTCCATTACCAAAACCATGGACCTTATTCACAGTACTTTAGAGAAAATCACTCTGGTTAATGAAAGTGTAAGCCGTATTACCGAGGATTCTGTGCAGATTGGAAATAATATTCAGGTAATTGATGCTGCTATGACAGAAGTGGAAGATTCTAATAAGAATCTGGTAAATAATATGCATCAGGTCGGCGAAGTCATGGAGCTGATGACGGCAAGTATTGCAGATGCGGACGAGACCACCAAGATTATGAGAAGTAAGTATGGTGAGACCTCCAATAATGTTAACCATATTGAAACGGTGGTAGGTAAGCTGATTGAGGAGCTTGGCAGTGGCGGATTTATGAGTGTGGGCGATATCTGCAAGGGAATGTTCCTGAGTGTAGTGGCAGGTAACCGCGATGAAGGTAACACATATAACGCTGTTGTAGCAGAAGTGAGAGGAAATGAAGTATTCGTTGATATCCCTAAGAGAAACGGTACAGAATTAGAGCTTTCAAAGGATACAGAGTACCATTTACAAGTGATAGTAGATAACAGATTGTATAATTGGGATAATGTACAGCTGCGGTTTATGCCCGATGGCAAATGTAAGATTCAGGTAGAAGGCAATCCCGCCGTAGTTAACCGCCGTAGATTTAGACGTATGCCAATCGTACACGAATGTGAGATTCTGGTAGATGGAGCAGCGCAGGCGTACCCGGGCAGAATGGTAAATATCAGTGCCAGTGGATTTGCTTTCTCCACAAGGGCAAAGGAGATAGAGCATCTAAAGGGAACCTTGGTATCCGTAAAGGTGAAGGGCTTCCAGATGCTTGGAGGCAAGGCTCTTGTGGGTCATATTATCCGTGTTTCTGACAATGATGGTCAGTATACTGTGTGCTGTCGAATGCTGGAGGACAATATGGATATTAATGAATATGTGGAAGAGAATTATCGTTGATAGTAAGATTTGATTGGAAAAGGTTCGATGTAAATCGAACCTTTTTATTGTTATTTTTCCTATACGGTGATATAATTTTGAATAGATATTTGGTACTATTGACGGGGGAAGAACGGTGGAAAAGCTATTACGCCAGAAAACAACCAATTTTATAGCTTTGATATTATTGCTTCTGGGGCTTTTAGCAGCATTTGCTTATTATTCCAAGCAGAATGCACTGCGTGAAACAGAGGAGACCAAGGCCACAATTCGTGAGTCTACTATTTTGAAGGAGTATCGTCTGGAGGATGCTTTTGCGGATAAGATTTTTGCAATAGGAGATTTAGCGTATATTTATGGACAGACTGCAAAATCAGAGGAGGTTGACCGGGAGCGTCTGGTGGAGTTGGAAGTAAATACCCACTTTGATTATGTTCGATTTGTTGACAAAGAAGGTATAAACCATTCTTCGGATGGGCTGGAGACCACCGTAATTGACAGAATCTATTATCTGGATGGTATGAACGGAAATGAAGGGGTCTGCTTTATACAGAATTCCAGAATAAACGGAGAGGATTTATTGGGCTTTTATACCCCGGTATACAAGGACAATCTGGTAATCGGTGTACTACTTGGACTATGTGATTTAGATTATGTGTCGGAGCTTTTGGCGGGGGTATTTCAGGGGCATGATGCAGAGGCGTTTTTATGTTCCTCCAACGGAACCGTTATCGCTTCGGTATATAATGAATTCGGTCCCAATTTTTTGAATGCTCTTTCCAATCGGGAGCATTTTTCCGTAGAGGAAGAGACACTTATCAGAGATGCGTTAAGAAATAACAGGGCAGTTACCTTTTCTTATCAGACGGAGCTGGGTGGTACTACGGGATATATTCAGCCACTAGAGGTAAATAACTGGTTTTTGGTGCAGATTTATCCTGATGAAGCCTTATATGAGAATATTTATGCAGCCAATCAGACCGGTTTTGAGCTTCTTTATATTGTATTTATTCTCTTTGGAATTTATGTAGTGTATTTATTTGTACGTTTTGTAATGGACAGAAGAGCACTGGAATTAGAGGGTAGAAAGTCTAAGAATATCTCCAAGGCAATGCAGACCATTCTGAATCGTTTTGTAGAGATTGATGTGGAAAACGGAACCTATGAGTACCTGAGCAACAGTAAGCCTTTCCGCGGAGAGATTCCGGAAAAGGGTGACTATTCTGTATATGCAGCATATGCGGTACGGAAGCTTATGGATGAGGATGAGAAGGCTTCTTTAGAAAAGCATTTAAAACTGGAGAACCTGAAAAAATGCTTTACAGAGGATGTACATTATGTTACATATCTGACACACTCTCTTTGGGAAATGGAGCGTTATGAGAATCTGACCTTCGTATGTATTGAGAGGAATGGGCAGGGTGAGGCCAAGACTCTGATTTGTATGCGTATGGATGTGACGGATACCCAGCGTCTGGAGCAGGAGAGCATGCTGGCATTGAAGGAGGCATTTAATTCGGCAGAGGAGGCCAATCGTGCCAAAAGTGATTTTCTTTCCCGTATGTCTCATGATATTCGTACTCCCCTCAATGCAATTACCGGTATGACCAATATTGCCAAGCTTCATATAGAGGATCGGGAGAAGGTGCAGGACTGCCTTTCAAAGATTGAGTCCTCCAGCGGACATTTGATTAATCTGGTCAATGAAGTGCTGGATATGAGTAAGATTGAAAGCGGTAAGATGTGCCTTTCGGAAGAACCATTTGATTTATATGGGGTACTGGAAAATATTAGAAATATTATGAGCCAGCACGCAGGTGCAAAGAATATTCATTTTGAGGTTCGTCAGGAAAATGTCCGTCATAATATGTTGATTGGCGATGCCACCAGATTGGAACAGCTGGTAATTAATATTTTGAGCAATGCCATTAAGTTTACTCCGGCAGGGGGAATGGTGGCGGTTTTGGTAGAGGAGACGCTCTCCATTGTGAAAGGTTATGCCAAGTTTAAAATCGAGTGTAAGGATACCGGAATCGGAATGGATGAAGAGGCGGTTAAAAATGTGTTTGACCCCTTTTATCGTGCTAAGAAATCCTCCAATAAGGTGGAAGGAACCGGTTTGGGTATGTCCATAGCGAAAAATATTGCGAATATGATGAATGGGGATATTGATATTGAAAGTACCCCGGGTGAGGGAACGACCTTCCATGTGAGCCTTTATCTGAAGAAGCAGACCCTGCAGGCGAAGGCTGACAAAAAGCTCGGTGCGGAACAGGTGATATGCGATTATTCCCATAAGCGGGCACTTATTGTAGAGGACAATGAGCTCAATATGGAGATTGCGGAGACTCTTCTTGGTATGACGGGAATCCAGATTGAAACGGCTACAGATGGCAGCTATGGTTATTATAAGGTATTAAATTCGCCGGAGAATTACTTCGATATTGTATTTATGGATATTCAGATGCCGAATCTTAATGGCTATGAGAGTGCATCTGCCATTCGTTCGATTAATCGAAGTGATATCAAGGATTTGCCTATTATTGCTATGTCCGCAGATGCTTTTGTGGAAGATATTAATAAAGCCAAGATGAATGGTATGAATGACCATATATCAAAACCGATTGATATGAACAAATTATTGCAGGTTATGCAGAAATACCTGTAACAGGGGTGGATACAAATGAAACTATTAAAGCGGTATGGATTTGCGGTGCTGTGTTTTATTGTGACACTGATTGCAATTATCTATTCTTATCGTCAACTGGAAGCCGAAGTGGCAAAAAAGAATACGGAGGTATTTACGGAGGAGATAAATCTGGCAGATGGGACAGAAGCCTCCAGCATCATTGATGTATCTGCATCTATTTCCCAGTCTTGGGACGATTATGATGATGAAGGCCATTCCTGTAAGGGCGGTCAGTATGATTTTACGGTAACCAATAAAACGGATGAGACCATCAAAAACTGGAAGATTGTTTTACACCTGCCTAAGGGTGGAGAGATTGACAGTTATTGGAGCGGTGAAGTTTTTAACGAGGATACGGAGATTACCTTTGTACCAGACGAGGAATCTAAGAAGATTTTACCGGGGGCTACGGAAACTTATGGATTTGTCATGTATTCTGGGGTGCTGCGTAGAATTCAGGAGTTTACTTTTTCGGGAAGCTATGAAATTTTCATAGAAGATATGGAAGCGTATGAACGTATCAGTAGGGCTTTTTACGCATGGTGTGTGCTTGCAATTATCTATGTTGGTTTTCAGTTGATTATTTATCGCTCAGAGAAGAAGCGTGAAAATGATATGCGCATTATCATCGAAACAATGGAGACCTTCTCTAACTTCATTGATGCAAAGGATTCTTACACGAAGGGGCATTCTAAGCGAGTATCCCAGTATACCAAGCAGATGGCGAAGCGGTTTAAGTATTCTAAGGACGATATTATCAAGATCGGCTATATTGCTCTGATGCATGACTGTGGTAAAATTGGTATTCCCGACAGTGTACTGAATAAGCCGGGAGCATTAACCCCAGAGGAGCGAAAGATTATTGAAGAGCATACCATGGTAGGCGGCAATATCTTAGAGCATTACACGGCTATTGAAGGTATAAAGGAAGGAGCCTTATACCACCACGAAAGATATGACGGTACCGGTTACCCTGAGGGCTTGAAGGGTGACGAGATACCTTTTGTGGCTCGTATGATTTGTGTGGCAGACTCCTTTGATGCCATGAATTCTGACAGATGCTACCGAAAGCATTTACCCAAAGCTGTAATCATTAGAGAGCTTGAGAAAAATATAGGCAAACAGTTTGACCCAGATGTTGCAAAGTGTATGATTGATTTAATTAATGAGGGAGTAATTCCCTGTGCAGATGACTAACTACCTGAACCATAAATAAGGCCCCATTGCATAACTAGCATGTACCCCGGGGAATACCTCCCCCACGAGTCCTTGGCGAGAACTGCGTAGAAATTTTCAAAATCAGCGTTTGCGTTCCATCCGTGTCTCGGCGCATGTTAGACAAGGGCGTATTTGTCCGCATAAAGCGGATTCTTTGAAAATTGAAAGCCAGCCTGTTCTTTTGGATAATGCTTTTGTATTTGTAAGCTGGTCGAAACTGCTTAAATTTCACAAAGTGGCTGACCACGTTTTGTGATTAGTTCATGTCTGTTCAAGCTTCGAGCACAATAAGCAGTGTTCTTCTATTGAGAGACGCTTCGCATCTCCTATAGACAGTACACTGCTCTTATTGTGTCGAAGACGTGCCCCGACATGAACCGAAACGCAGTCAGCCACTTTGGAAATTTCTACGCACTTTCTCTAAGCTTACAAATACAAAAGCAATATCCTTAAAAGAAGGCTGGCAATTACCATTATGAAAAAGAATCCGCTTAGTATGCGGACAAATACGCCCCTGTCTAACCTTGAAGAGATGCGGACAATCTAAGAACGCAAACGTAATTTTGTGAAATTTAAGCAGTTCGCAGTAGGGACTCGTGGGGGAGGTATTCCCCGGGTGTATGTTCGTAATGCAATGGGCCTTATTTCTCCATCTTTTCTAAAAAGAAAATTAAATTCGACAAAAATAGTACAAATGTCCCGAAAAGTGTGCTAACATAATCCCCGAGTTTATTGTTGGTCATTTTAGAAGAGGAGAACCGATGAGTTTTGTAAGCTTTAAGAATGTACAGAAGGTGTATAAGACGGGGGAAGTGGAGATTCCGGCACTTCATGATGTGAATTTTGAGATTGAACAGGGAGAATTCTGTGTCATTGTAGGTGCGTCCGGTGCAGGTAAGACTACGATTTTGAATATTTTGGGTGGAATGGATACCTTGTCCGGCGGACAGGTGTTTCTGGATGGAAATGAGATTTCTTCATATAATAAGAGACAACTGACAGCCTACAGAAGACATGATGTAGGATTTGTATTTCAGTTTTATAACCTGGTACAGAATCTGACCGCACTTGAAAATGTAGAGCTGGCGGCACAGATTTGTAAAGAGCCATTGGATGCCGCAGAGGTACTTACGGAGGTTGGACTGGGACATCGTCTGGGGAATTTCCCGGCACAGTTATCCGGTGGTGAACAGCAGCGAGTTGCCATTGCAAGAGCACTGGCGAAAAATCCCAAGCTTCTTCTTTGTGATGAGCCTACCGGTGCCCTGGATTATAATACCGGTAAAGCGGTACTGAAGCTTTTGCAGGATACCTGTAGAGAAAAGGGAAAGACAGTGGTAGTAATTACCCATAACTCTGCGCTGACCGCCATGGCAGACCGAATTATTACTGTGAAGAGCGGCACGATTATGGACATGTATAAGAATGACAAGATTATTAGGGTAGAGGATTTGGAATGGTAAAGACAACACTTAGGGAAATACGTCAAAGCCTTGGACGTTATCTGGCCATTATGGCAATTATTGCTCTGGGTGTGGGCTTCTTTGCAGGTCTGAAAGCTACAAAGCCCGGAATGGTGAATACGGTAGAAACATATCTGCTGGAACAGAAGCTGTATGATTATCGTCTGCTTTCTACCGTGGGCTTTGAACAGGAGGACATTGATTCGCTGAGAGCATTTGCACCTCAGGCAGTGGTAGAGCCTTCCATAACGGCAGATGTGCTGGTGAAGGATTTTAATTCGGATAACAGCTTTGTATTAAAGACCCACAGCATTACCGAAGGAGTCAATGAAATTACACTGGCGGCAGGCCGTATGCCGGAAAATGCCAATGAATGTGTGGTGGATGCCCAGGTTTATAATGAATCCGTAATCGGAAAGAAACTGACCTTTTCCCCGGATAATGAAGAGGATACATTAAATACCTTTGCTTATGAAGAGTATAAGATTGTAGGTGTAGTGAATTCGCCTTTGTATCTCCAGTTTGAGAGAGGGAATACTGCACTGGGAAATGGTACCGTGACCGGATTTGCATACCTTTTGCCGGAAGGCTATGACACAGAGGTGTATACCGAAGTGTATGTGAAGCTGGATTTGCAGGATTATCCTTTGTATGATGAGGAATATGAGGATTATCTGGAATCCATTGAGGAAGATTGGCAGGCTGCTTTGGATGTGGCGGTGGAAAGGCGTTATCAGGACTTATTTGTAGAGCTGGAGGAGGCCAAGGAAGAATTCCGTACCGAAAAGGCGGATGCGGAGAAAGAGCTTGCGGATGCCAAGGCAGAGCTGGATGATGCTGGGAAAGAAATTGAGGATATTGAAAAAGAGCTTGCGGATGGTCTCAAGGAAATAGAAGACGGTAAGAAAGAGCTTGCAGAGTCAAAGGCCGATTTAGAAGAGGCAGAAGAAGAAATTGCCGAAAAGGAGGCTCTTTTAGAAGAAAAGAAAAAGGAACTGGAGGAGGGTAAGGCAGAGTGGGAGGAAAACTATGCTTTAGTTATGGCTGGCTATGAAGAGCTGGACATGGCAGATATTGTCATTCAGTCTCAGGAGGCTCTTCTAATCTCCGGTAAAGTACAGCTCTTTGAAGTGGATATCCTTATGAACCAAGTGAGCGGTGTCTATGAGATATTAGGACAGCTTCTGACGGAGGAAGAGAAGGAAGAGTTAGAGAGGAATCTGGCAAACAGTGATATAGGCCAGCAGCTGGGACAGCTAGAGTCTGGAAAAGCGCAGATGCAGAGTGGTGAAGCGGCGTTAAACAGTGCAAAACAGCAGATGGAAGATGCCAGAAAAAAACTGGATGATGCCTATGCCCAGCTGATGGATGCCTACGATGATATTCTGGATGGTGAAGCACAGCTGATTGACGGCGAGAAAAAGCTGATTGACGGTAAGAAGGAGTTAGAGGAAGGCAAGGTTCAGCTTGCGGATGCGGAAAAAGAGCTTGCCGATGGAGAAAAAGAGCTTTTAGATGGTCAGAAGGAATTGGAAGAGGGGAAGCTGGAATATGCTGACGGTTTAAAGGAATATGAGGACGGCGTAAAGGAGTTTGAGGAAGAAATCACAGATGCAGAGAAGGAAATTGCAGATGCAGAAGAGACTCTTCGAACCATGAAAGAGCCGGAAGGTTATATTTTGGACCGTAGAACCAATGTGGGTTATGTGTGCTTTGAAAGCGACAGTGAAATCGTAGAAAATGTAGCTGATGTGTTCCCAGTATTTTTCTTCCTGGTGGCAGCACTGGTGTGTATGACCACTATGAACCGAATGGTGGAAGAACAGCGTACCCAGATTGGTACCTTTAAGGCACTTGGCTATAGCGACGGTGTCATTATGGCAAAATACCTGTTCTATTCAGGAAGCAGTGCATTCATCGGATGTCTGGCTGGTTTTATTATCGGCTGTCTGGGAATTCCACGGGTTATCTGGATTGCTTATCAGATGATGTATATTCAGATTCCGTTTAGGGATGTATTTATGCCGGAGATGCTGATATTCTCCATTGTAGTATCTCTCCTTTGTTCTGCCGGTACTACTTATGTGTGCTGTAGAAGTGAGCTTAAGGAAGTAGCAGCTCAGCTGATGAGACCTAAGACACCAAAGGCAGGTAAGCGTATCTTTTTGGAAAAGCTTCCTTTTATCTGGAAGAGACTTGGCTTTTTACAGAAGGTTTCCATCCGAAATGTATTCCGTTATAAGAGACGTTTCTTTATGATGGTTATCGGTATCAGTGGCTGTACTGCTCTTGTTCTGGCAGGTCTGGGTATGGAGAATTCTGTAGCAGATGTAGTTACAGATCAGTATGAGCAGATTCAGACCTATGATATGACGGTGTCCGTTTCTGAGAATCTGGAGGGCGAACTGCTTTCGGAGCTGGAAAACATTATTTTCGGTAAGACGGAGAGCTATATGTCTTTTGCAGAAGGCTCTTTTACGTTGGAATTCGAGGAACAGAGTGATACTTTGACATTGGTTATTCCGAAAGATCCCGCATTGATTACAGAATTTTATAATCTTCATACATTGGATAAGGAGCCGGTGAACTTTCCGCAGGATGGGGAAATTGTCATAACCCATGCACTGGCGGAGAAGCTGGGCATTGAAATCGGAGATACCATCGAGCTGGTGGATGATGACAGAAACCGCATTACGGCAGTGGTTGCAGATATCAATCGTAACTTTGTGTTTGATTATGCTTATATGACTTCGGGAACCTATACTCAGGAAATGGAGGAGGCTGTAGAATACAATACCTTCTATATAAATCTGAAGGAAGAATATCTGGGGAGTGCTCATGAGCTTTCCACAGAGATTATGGAACTGGAAGAGGTAACCAGCGTAAATATCAGTGAAGATACTAAGGCCAGATTTAGCAGCATGATGGGAAGTCTGGATTATATCGTGCTTCTTGTCATAGGCTGTGCAGCGGCGCTGGCGTTTATTGTACTTTATAATCTGACCAATATTAATATCACTGAGCGTGTCAGAGAGATTGCAACCATTAAGGTACTTGGTTTTTATAAGAACGAAACTGCAAGCTATGTGTTCCGTGAGAACCTGATATTGACGGCAGTGGGAGCCTTTGTAGGCCTGGCTCTGGGCAAGGTGCTGCATGCCTTTGTCATGAGCTGTATTAAGGTAGATATGGTATCCTTTGATGTAAAAATCAATCCAGAGAGCTATGTTTATGCAGTGGTGCTTACCTTTGTGTTTGGATTCTGTGTAAATAAGATGATGAACAAAAAGCTGGAGGATATTAGTATGACGGAGTCTTTAAAATCCGTGGATTAATCATTTTTGTATTTTATCTGGATAACGTGCAAAATATGCACGTTATCCATTGTTTATTTAGGCAAATTGTTACTACAATTTTCTTTAATGCTGTGCTATTATATGACTGTAGCAGGTTAAATTAAAAAAAAAGGGGAGTTGCAAATGAAAGAAAAGAGACTTAATTTTAAAGGCTTGTGGATGTGTCTGGTGGTACTTCTTATTTCGCTGCTGCTGCAGGTTGTTGCGGGAGTGGTGGGAGTCCTTCCAACAAGTATAATGCTTGGTTTTGAAATCGCCCAGCAGGGAATTACGGATATGGAAGTGATCAATCAGATGTCCGCAGAAGCAACTGCAAATGCTATGGGCTTTTGTGTGGCACTGGCGCATGTGATGATTATTATTACCTTTGGTCTGTGGTATGGGCTTGGTATTCGTAAGAAGATTCAGACAAACCCAATCAGCAAGGTATTAACACCTAAGAATATCGGTGTTACTTTACTGATGGCAGTATCAATATGTTTTTTTGTAAACTTTGGTATGGAAGTAGCGGTACATATCATTCCGGCATCTGTGGTGGCAAACTATGTTGAGATGATGGAAACAGCCGGCTTTGGTGAGAGTATACTTACTACCATTGCAGCAGTATGTCTGGCACCTATCGGTGAAGAGCTGGTTTATCGCGGAACCTGTATGTACTTTGCCGAAAAGTTTGTGGAAAAGTTCGATAAGACCAAAGCATTCTGGATTGCTAACGTAATTCAGGCATTAGGATTTGGTATTTTCCATATGAATATCATTCAGGGAACCTATGCATTCCTCATGGGACTCTGTCTTGGATATCTTGCAAAGCGTTATAAGAGCGTAGTTCCTGCTATGATTGCACATATGGTAATTAACGCATGCTCAAGCTTCCTTTGGGCTCCGGTTTATAATGTGATGCCGCAGTCAACCTTGGCATTCGGTGTGTGTGCACTTGCATGCATGGCGGTTACGGCACTTTCTTTCAAAATTGGTGGTAATCCTTTAGTGGAACAGGAGGATTAAGTGATATCTGACATCTTAAGAATTCTTAACCAGTTTTAAAGAATTCTTAAGGTGCTTTTTTGTACAAGTAGTGATATTATTTCTTTAGGCCAATATATTAGCTTAGTAAAGTTTTAATGTGAGGAGAGATAACGTGAAAAAAAGCAAATTGTTTACAAAAATGATGCATGTGTGTCTTATACTTACCATGTTGATATCTATGGTAGGATGTGGCAGCTCGGAAGAGACAGGCAATAATAATGCATCGGGGTATGTATATGTACCTACTTTTATGGAAATCGACATCGAAGAGGCAAATTGGCTCAGCGATGTAACGGTAGTAGGAGATGAGCTTTATACCTCCTATAGTATCTACGATGAAGTGACTTACGAATCAGAGCAGAAGTTTGTAAAAAAGAATCTTGCAGACGGCAGTGATTTTACAGAGCTTCCTATTCAGATAGTGCCTACATTGGAGAACTATCAGGTCAGTGTAAATAGCTTCAGTGTGGATGCCGACGCGAATATTTATTTTGTGGCTTATGAGTATCCCAAATACGATCCGGAAAATCCAGAGGCTTCTTTTGAAGAGGTAGAGCCTTGTTACACCGTACATAAGTATGATAAGGATGGCAATCAGGTATTTGCTGTCAACATCAGTGAGCTTCTTATGAAGGATGAGATGAACAGCTATGTGAACAGCGTGCTGGTGGACAAAAATGGCCGCATTTTCTTAGCCTCCGACAATTTAGTATTTATTCTGGATGAGAACGGCAACGAATTATGTACCTTAGATACTCAGGCGGAGTGGATTAACAATCTGGGTATGGACAAGGATGGAAAGGTGTATGCATCTATGTATGCCATGAATTCTAGCGGATTAGAGCTGGTAGAATTAAATGCAGACACCAAAGCAATTGGTGATAAGATTTCCGGCTGTCCGGATACGAACTCTGACGGCTGCTACAATCCGGGTATTGAAGCAGGTATGTTGATTGCCGGCAATGAATGCTTATATGAGTTTCATCCTGCTACGGGTGAGTCTAAGGAGGTTTTAAGCTGGCTCAGCTGTAATATCAACGGCAGCTATGTTCAGTCCGTAAAGGCAGGCGAGGATGGCAAGCTTTATGTCTTTAGCAACGATTATAGCAGCGAAGAAACAAGATACGAGCTGATTATCTTAGAAAAGAAATCTGCAAGTGAGGTTCCTGCCAAAGAGGAAATCGTGGTAGGTACCCTGTATTCCAACCAGACTTTACAGTCAGCAGCTGTTAAGTTTAATAAAGCAAACAGTCAGTATCAGGTAACCCTTAAGGTGTATATCCCGGATACTGTAGAATGGACAGAGACCACATATAGTGATGCACTGAAATTATTCAATGCAGATTTAACTAGCTCTAACTGCCCGGATATTATTGATTTATCTTTATTTAATACAGATAATTTAGTGTCAAAAGGATTAATTGAGGACTTAACACCATATCTTGAAAAGAGCACCACTGTTTCTAAGGAGGATTTTTTGGATAATGTGATTGCAACCTGTACGGTGGATGGTGTACTTACAACCATTCCTACCTATGTGAATTTGCAGGGAATCATCGGTAGAGCATCCCAGCTTGGAGATATGGAAGGCTGGACCATTGATGAATTCATCGCGTTCACAGAGCAGTATCCGGACGCAAAGGTATTTAACTATGCAACCAAGGCCAGTATGTTAAGTATTTTCTTGAATTACTCCATTCGTGATTTTGTGGATTATTCTACAGGAAAGTGCAGCTTTGATTCCGAGCAGTTTATCAAGGTATTGGAATTCTGCAATCGTTTTGATTTAGAATATGAATACAATGAGAACGAAAGCTTCCCGGATATGATTCAGAGCGGACAGATTCTTCTGGCAGATACCGGCTTCTACAGTATGCAGGAGTATCAGATGTACAGCCTTATGTTCCCAGAGGCAATCAAGGTAATGGGCTATCCCACCACAGATGGAGAGGGTGGTATTAAGTTAAGCAGTTATAATAATTATGCCATGACCAGCAAGGCTGATAATAAGGATGCTGCGTGGACCTTCCTTGAGAGTATGCTGCAGTACGAAGAGTATGATGAATGGAGACACAATGGATTCCCTACCCGTAAGGATATGTTAGAGGAAATGTTTACTGTAGCGTCCACACCGGATTACATTTACGATGAAAACGGCGAAATCATGCTGGATGAGCAGGGTAATAAGATGGAGAATCCTAAGACCAGTTGGGGATATGACAACTGGCAGGCAGATATCTACGCGGCAACCAAGGAGCAGTGCGATGCGGTGAGAGCACTTTTGGATCAGGGGGAGATGACCAGTACCATGGATCAGGGACTGTATGACATCATCGCAGAAGATGCAGATGCTTTCTTCCAGGGACAGAAGAGTGCTCAGGAGGTAGCTACAATTATCCAGAGCAGAGCACAGATTTATGTGGATGAGAATATGTAATATAAGGAGTGTCTTATCTAATGAAGACAAAGACATTAGGAAAAGAATGTAGAGTAAAAAGCAAAAGAATGAAGCGTGCAAAGAGAAGCTCGGGGCTATTTTTAGCCCCAAGCTTTCTTGGCGTTCTGCTTTTCTTTGTTTTACCCTTTATGGTGGTTATTTACTATTCTTTAGTGGATAATCCCATTAGTCAGAATTTTGTATTTTTGGATAATTTCAAATATGTACTTGGGAATGGTGCATTTATAAGGGCAATCTCCAATACCTTCCGGTTTTCGGCAATTGCAGTACCATTGGCAGTAGTGCTTTCATTGCTTTTGGCTATTGTATTGGAGTCCAAGATTCCTTTTAAGAGCCAGTTTAGAACCTTCTTCTTAAGTCCCATGATGGTTCCTGTGGCGTCCATCGTGCTTATCTGGCAGGTGCTGTTTCACTATAACGGCGCAGTGAATGATATCCTGCTTGCCTTTGGTGGAACACGGATTGACTGGCTGAAGTCAGAGTATTCCCATGTGGTAATCGTTATTTTATTTTTGTGGAAAAACTTAGGATATAACATGATTTTATTTATGTCGGCACTGGCAAGTATCCCGAAGGATATTCTGGAAGTAGCCAGACTGGAGAGTGCAACGCCGCTACAAACCTTCTTTTACATAAAAATAAGATATTTATCATCAACTATTTTATTTGTAACGATTATGTCGTTGATTAACTCCTTTAAGGTATTTAGAGAAATTTATCTTTTGACGACGGATTATCCTTACGATACAATCTATATGCTACAGCATTTTATGAACAATACCTTTAAGAATCTGGATTACCAGAAGCTGTCCAGTGCGGCGATTCTTATGAGTCTTGCAATGGTAGTGATTATCGGTACCTTATTCCTTGTGGAAAATTATTTCGGAAGGGATGTGGAAGGCTGATGAAGAGAGCAAGAAGTGCGGCAAGTATCCGCAAAAGAAAAGATTTCTGGGCGAAGGTAAGAATCGGGATAGCAACTATTATTGCAGCTTTTTTCGCAATATTGTTTTTGACACCCATTATTCTTACCATTACCAATTCCTTTATGTCCGCAACGGAGATTTCTGCCAATTATGGTTCCGTATTTGCAACCAGCAGTACTGGTGGTAAAGTATTTATCTCCGAGAAGGTCAATTTAAAGTTCATACCGGATATGGTATCCTTTAGTCAGTATATCACAGTGCTTTTGAAGAGCCCGGAGTATTTGTTAAAGTTCTGGAATTCTGTGGTTTTAGTAGGACCTATCGTGGTATTTCAGTTATTTGTGGCGACACTGGCGTCTTTCGGTTTTGCCAGATACAGGGGAAGGTTCCGTGAGATTATTTTCTTCCTGTATATTATATTGATGCTGATGCCTTATCAGGTTACCTTAGTACCTAACTATATGGTGGCAAATTGGCTTCATATTTTAGATACCTATTGGTCCATATGGCTTCCGGCAATCTTTTCGCCCTTTGCAGTATTTTTATTAACGAAGTTCATGCGGCGTATTCCCACGTCTGTGATTGAGGCGGCAGAGATTGACGGTGCAGGAGAGTGGCAGATTTTTACCAAGATTTGTGTTCCCCTTTGTAAGGGTGCGATGGCTTCGGCTGCAATTTTGGTATTTATTGATTATTGGAACATGGTAGAACAGCCATTGATTCTACTTTCGGATGAGGAGATGCATCCCTTATCTGTATTTTTAAGTAAGATTAATGCCGGAGAAATCGGATTGGCATTTGCTGTGGCAACCATTTACATGGTGCCCACACTTCTCGTATTCTTATACGGCGAAGAGTATCTGGTAGACGGTATTACATATCAAGGAGGCATTAAAGGCTAATGAATGAGGGAAAAAACAAGAGAGAATGGATAAAGAATGTGGCAATCGTCTTTCTGATCATATTGCTGTTATTGACATTCTTCTCCAATACAATTATGAATTATTCACTGCCGGAGGTTGCAGTGCAGTATGTGGAATCCGGCTCCATCACAGCGAAAATCCGTGGTACCGGTACCATTGAAAGTGGTGACCCGTATTATGTTACGATTGAACAGCAGCGTAAAGTGGAATCTGTCAATGTGCGCCCGGGGGATGTGGTACAGGAGGGTGAGGTGCTGGCAGTTCTTTCTACCAGACAGAGCACAGA
>F42_Fallow_Deer__coassemble_381_pt1 | contig 20340 bp, 17 predicted proteins | sample F42_Fallow_Deer__metabat2_low_PE_003 | metagenome-assembled genome bin F42_Fallow_Deer
GCAAGGGCAGCTTTGTGAAATTCCAGCATTTTTGAACAGTCTGCAAACGCAGGGGGAGAGATTTCCCAAGGCGTGCATTTCAATTTTTGCTCCACATTTTATCTGTATTTTCTTCACGTATTATTAATCTAAAAATAGAACTACTCTTTTCTCCCACTAGCTTGTCATAAATATATACTAGGACAAGAACAGATATAATATATAGTCCCCATATTACACTCTCGGAATAATTGAACTCAAATCCACACAAGGCTTCCACTACCTTCCATAGGCATTGGATAGGAAAATGCCACAAATATATGGATAATGAATGCTTCCCCAAATATGTAAACACCGGGAAAGAAAACAGCTTGCGTAATACCGGTACAAATAAAATGCTTAATACTACTGCCGGAGCAATTCCCAAAATAACCGCTAGCTGAAAATTACCCAAAACAGCAATACCAAAACATTTCATTAATCCCCAGACGATTACCAAAAAGAACACGCTTATAATCCCAATTCTCAAGGCGAAAAATCTGTGTTTATTCTCATATAATTTAGCCAACAGGGAACCTAAAAAGAAACACGAAACTCCCCGTCCGATTAATGAGTTGATTACCGGAAGATTCTGTTCCAGCAATATTATTATAACCCCCAGCAAAGCAAGTGCTATATATCGGAAAATCAGATACTCTTTCTCCTTGCACCTATCAACGCATACAAAATACACACCGTAGCAGCACAACAGCACACTTATATACCAAGTAGGTCCATTATACGACCATCCCAGCTCAAGAACGCCATTTTGCAGGCCTAACAGATTTAGCAAGAAATGATAGACATCCAGATTAGGATAGATAAAGGTTGTTCCCGTTTTATGAAGAATAATGCATTGCAGCAGCAACGTTACAAATAAAGCAATCCACATAGGCGGAAACAGCTTCTTAACACTGTTCCAAATAAACTTGGTGAAACCAATCCTTCCCTCTTGAATTTTCTCTTCATATCCATATGCAATGCAAAATCCGGACAACAAGAAGAAAACCTCTACCAGTCTGTCACCGTAGTTGTAGAAGGGTGCCAAAAAGCGGTACAGAGGCAGCCCTTCTTGAGGTGCGAAGTGGTGATAGTGCCATACAAATGCAATTATGAAGGCTCCAAAACCTTTTAGACCCTGTATACATATAATTTTGTCTTTTGCTTTGTTATACATATTCACCTAAAATTTCCAATCATGCTCAATACGAACTAATCCTACATCCTCTTTTGTAGAATATATCTCTATTTCCACAGCCTCTCGGAAGTAGTCAACCGGAATACCCACTTCTGATTCGATTGCCAAATCTAAGGTATATTTTCCCGGCAAGAGCATTACATTCTTTAAGTAGATTTCCAGCGTTCCATCCTTTTCCAAGGAAAACTCTGGTAATTTATCAATTCTGGTATTGGTTCCATAGCAATATGCGCCATCCGCCCTAAATACACCAATACCAAAAACAGCATCTTCCACTTTAGATTTTACTTTATATTGGACGCTTACAACGATATCCTCTGCGGTTTCAAATACACTTTTTTTCTTACCAGTTGTATCGAACAGGTCAATTTTAGTAATTCTCGCCTTACCATTTCCCCAACGTTTCTTATCCTGTGTTTCCGTCACATCCACAGCTTCCTGTGCCTGCACTTCCGCAGCTGCAGTTTCTTCCTCATTTTCCTGCGGCTGGCTTTCCTGCTGCTCATTCTTCTGCGCCTGTCTTGCTGCTTCCTCTTCCGCTATCTGCTGACGCTTCTGCCCCATATAATCCAAGTACATAGGATGAATATCTCTTGGCGCACCCTCTGCCTTGACCAGCCCTTCATGAATCCAAATACATCTCTCACAAATCTGCTCAATCTGTCCCAGATTATGAGACACAATCACAATGGTAGTTCCACGCGCCTTGATTTCACGCAGCTTATTAAAACACTTCGCCTGGAAGTTAGCATCACCTACTGCCAGAATTTCGTCAATCAAAAGAACATCCGCATCCACATTAATAGCTACAGAAAATGCCAGACGCATATACATACCGGATGAATAAGTTCTTACCGGATTATCGATAAACTCCTGAAGCTCTGAAAATGCAATGATATCTTCCAGTCTTCTGTCAATTTCCTTTCTGCCAAGTCCAAAAATGGAGGCATTGATATATATATTTTCGCGTCCGCTTAGGTCAGGATGAAATCCCGCTGCCAACTCAATAAGACTGGATACTCTTCCCTGAATTTCAATAGTACCGGAATTGGGATAGATAATCTTAGTTAATAATTTTAAAGTGGTACTCTTTCCACATCCATTATGACCAATCAGACCAATAGCTTCGCCTTTTTTTACTTCGAAGCTGATTCCTTTTAAGACATTACGATAATCATATTTACGTCTGCTGCTAAAAAGTGCTCTTTCTTTCAGGGAAACGCCTTTATCCACAAATATCTTAAAGTCTTTCGTCACGTTCTTTACTTCAATCGCATTCTCTGGCTTCATTAAATTTCCTCCGAAAACTTTCTCTTCAGCTTTTCAAATGTAAATACACCGATAATCAATATTACTACGCCCAGCACGGTAGCCAGCAATAATGTCCTGATATCCGGTATCTGCTTATAATAGAAAATATCACGATAAACAACAAGAATACTGGTCATGGGATTCAGTGAGAAAATCGGACGTATTTCCTCCGGTACCATATCCACACCATACATTACAGGGCTCAAGAACTGCCATGCCATAATAATAATATTTAAAATATACTCTATATCCCTCAAAAAAACGGTTACAGAAGATACCAGCATAGTAATTCCCAACGCAAACACAAACTCCACCATAACAACAATGGGCAGATATGCGATGGCTGCCAGTCTGATACCATGACCTGTCACAATAAGCACTGCGAAAATAACAATGAACGACAACAGCATATTAATTAATTGACAGACAACAAAGGAAATCGGTAATACCTCTCGTGGAAAATAAATCTTATTTACCATATCCTTCTGTGCCCAGATACATCCTGCACCACCCACAACGGAGGTACTAAAGAAAATCCATGGAATTAATGCTACAAACAAATACAAATAGTAATCATCGTATGGCATTCTCATAATCACGGAAAAAACAATGGTATACACGATTAATTGGAAAAGAGGGTTTAAAAAGGTCCACAAAAAACCTAAGACAGAGCCCTTGTACCGACCTCTTAAATCTCTCTTAATCAAACTATAAATCATTTCTCTATAATCATAAATTTCTTGAAGTAATTTCATATATTCACCCTAAAACTATTATTTTATTTGTAATAATACTTATTTTATCACAATCTGGATTTTTTTCTCTACATCTGCCTTTTGGGAAAACCATGCCACATTTTCATGCACGATGTCAATTCCTATGATATATTCTCCCTGCTCCAGAGGTGTTATGTGCAATTCCGCTTCTCCCTTTTCCTTTGCGAAGATCCCTTTTGAAAAAGTACTTCTGGCATTCTGCTCGGTAAGTAAATTACCACTCATATCATATACATGATATGTCAAAAACACATCCTGACCGGTAATAGAACTCAGCATCCGATTAGAGTCATTCTCTATAGTAACAGGAATGATATACTCTGCCTCATTTACCGAAAACTCGTATATTTCCTTTTCTGTAATGATGTTTACATCATAATCTGACTGAATAGAATCAATATATCCCAGTAAAACTAAATAAGCAACAACAGCTAATACAATCCCTACTATTTTCCATCTATATTTCGCCATTTTTATCTCTCCTAAACATATTCTTCACTTTTTCTTTCAAAGCAGCACAACGCATCATACATACTCTCTGCGCATTCATCCCAGGTATATCTGCGATAGCTCTTAATCTTTTCCTTATCCTGCTTATACACTTCAGGATTCTCAATATAATTCTTCACCAAATCGGCAAAAGTATTAACATCATCCAGAGAAAAATATTTACAATATTCGCCTCCCACTTCCTTCAAAACCGGAATATCTGCGGCAAGCACCGGTGCTCCCTTAGCAAATGCTTCAATAATAGGCAGACCAAACCCCTCGTTAAAGCTGGGAAAGGCTACCAGCATACAATGCTCGTACAAGTATGTAATCTCACCATCTGACAGACCATTTTCAAAAAAGAGCTGCGTTCCCAGCTTCTCATGCGCCTTAACGTCCTTAATCAGCTCGTCCACATTCCAGCCGATTCTTCCCGCAAAGACCAGATTAATACCTTGGTCAAACAGCACTTTTTCAAATGCATTTAATACATATCTATGATTCTTTCTGGGCTCCATGGTTCCCACCATGAGAACATACTTACCCTTTTCCGGAATCTTCTTCACAAAATCTCTGACAGAAGCAGACTTATCCCCAGGCTTAATATCGCTTCCCAGCGTCACTACTACACCATTTATCCCAGATATCTCCGTATCTCTAATCAATTCTTCAATCGCATCAATGGTTGCCTGGGCATTGGAAATAATCAAATCCGCATTTTCCAGCTGTGCTCCGATATACTCCAAAAAGCTTAGCGTAGTAAACTCGTGACAATACTGTGCATCTGTCACCGGAATAATATCGTAGATATGAGCTGCAATCTTACATCCGGTTTTCTTAATCTCCGGCAGAAGATAGCTTCGTTTCAGCGGGTTCATCCATACACTGTCCATATCAAAGAAAACATCATTCTCACCAAAATCAGTGATATTCATGTAATTTTGATCCATCAAATAATCCTTACTGCCTGACTTTTTGGTATAAAACTCGTAATATTTGTTATTATCAACCTCTATAAAACAGTTTTGCTTTGAATCATATACAAGCAGAAGCAGATTTTTCCCATCTTGAATCCATCTGGTAGTAACCTCTATCACCACCCTTTGAATGCCAGAAACAAAATCCACCTTATACATTTCTGTAATATCAATACAAATTCGCAAATTACTTCTCCCTTATTATCAACGACTTAATCTTCACCTTTGTATCCATAGACAGACGTTTCCAGATTGGGAAGATCAAGAACGTCTTGATAACATAACGTACACCCGCCTTAAACTCTTCCGCTCTGATAATCCATTTCAGCTTCCGCGACCCATTGGCCAGCAGTTCCTTTCGCATTTCCTTTAATCCCGACACTTGTTTATTCAAAGCACGGAATTCAGCCGAACGGCTGACTCTCATTAAAATCTTATATTGAGCGAGACGCTCATATTCCGGCACATCTACGTTCAAATCCTCCACCTGCTTACGTGCAAGAGCATCCGGCAATCGGTTTAAACACCGTAAATATACCGCATTCAAAAACTCCTCCGGTGCCAGTGCTATAAATTCATCTACAGAAATCACATTGGGATTCTTATATAATATGCTGTTAAATGCTGCCTGTCCAAAACTAAACTCCTGCTGATGGCTCTGCATTTTGGAATTTGCCACATGAAAAATTTTGTCATACAAATTCATAATTTCGTACTCCTACCATTCTGCAACAAGCACCTACTTCAAGAGTTCTTCCTTCAACGTCTCCGCGGCCTCTTTCCAGCTTATTGTCTGATAGTCACTATTTTTTTCTGTCTTCAACTGCTGGACGCATCTGCACAGTGCCTCTGCATCCCCCTGCTCAAACCACACACAGGCATCTCCACCCACTTCCCGAAGGACTGGGATATCTACTGCCACCACCTGCGTTTCCCGCTGCAATGCCTCGATAATCGGCAATCCAAAGCCTTCCGTGTAACTCAAAAAGGCCAGACACCTTGCATGCTGGTATAAGTAATCAATTTCCTTATCATTCAATCCCTCAAAGTGGTATACTCCCTGACCATAATCGGGGTGATTTAAAAGCTGCTCCTGAAAGTCCTCCATATTCCAGCCCATGTAGCCAGCCATAATAATATTGTAACCGGCTTCTTTCAGTCCCTTGTCATATGCTTCTACAAGGAGCCTATGGTTCTTTCTAGGTTCAATAGTACCTACCATCAGCACATAGGGCTTTGATTTCACTGCTGTAAGAACTTCGCTGCGTACCTCTGTATCATCGATTACTTCATCGCTTTTAAAATCTGCACCCAAGGGTACCACACTGCATGGTGGAAGAGCACTTCCCAGCTTTTCAGTTAACTTAACAAGCTCATCTACTGTAGCATGAGAATTGACAATAAAGCGGTCTGCATACTGTAAATGGGCTGCAATAAAATCCATAAAATTGTAGATGCCCCTCTCCAGACAATACTGGGGATGGGTTATTGGTATGATATCATATATATGGGCAACAATCCGTGCGCCCTGCTGTTTTAAAATAGGCAACAGATAACTTCGTTTCATGCGACACATCCATGCCGCATCCAAATCAAAAAAAACTGCTCCTGCTCCTATCTCACTAAGGGGAACCTTCTTCTTTGTAATCATGCGCTCCTTCCGGCCTTTTCCATTTCGGTAGTATGCAGCATATGCCTGATTATCAATTCGATAATAAACATCCTCTGCGGCATTATAATGGAGGAGCACCACAGCAAAATCCTCTGCATCCAAAAGCCGCAAGGAGATTTCTCTGGTAACACGCTGTATTCCCGTTACAAATGTTGCTAAAGTCAGCACGCTGACATCAATATATATTGTCATAGAAATACCTTTCTGATAATTCGCTGAATCGGCTCAGGTAAGCTTTTGCCAAATTCTCTCAAAGAAGATTTGTCAGTTAATCCATACAGCTTTCCCAGCAGATAATATTTTGCTCCTTTTTTCTGAATAAAGTAAGGATTATCCAGAATCTCCATCTGGTTGATTGCCGTAACACTGGCTCCCTCAATCATTCGAAGTACCTGCTCCTGAAATTGCACCTTGGGAAGCCCCAGCTTCTCCTTCCAAGGTATCATCTCATTCTCTTCCGGTAGTCTCTTAAAAGCTCCCACAAATACGGCCTGGAAGAACTCTGCATTCTCCAAGTGAGAATATTTAGACACAACAACAGCCCGTGGATGCCCTTCTACATCACACAGGAATGTGTTTTTCTCATATCCGAATGTCTTACCAGCACGCTCTAAATTCTCTGCCACCACATCATATAATCTGGCGTAGATGTTCGGTTCTTCCATATATTTTCCCTTTACTTTATATCATTGACCCCCTAGGGTATTATACTCGCTTACAGAAAAGATGGCAAGCATCACTAGTCTTAGCTACTTTCCTTGGGCAATCTCCTTCCAGCACGCCTTATATTGCTGTATGATATTCTCCAGTTCATATTGCTCAAAGGCCTCTGCTTTACTTTCTCTCTGCTTAGCAAAAGCTATTTTTTCTATCCAATTCTCTACATCATAGGCATCATCCACATAGACAGCCTTTCCATCCGTCACCTCTTCCAGACAGGACATACGTGTTGTTACCACATTTCTTCCTTTGCGCATCGCCTCTACCGGAGGCATTCCGAAGCCCTCAAAAATACTGGGAAACAGGAATACCCGGCAATGCTCATATAAACTGTCACGCTCTTCATTGGAAACAAATCCCGTGTCAATGACCAATTCTTCAATTCCCAGCTCTGCCACTCGCGCCGCAAAGGCTTCCTTATTGCCTCCTACACCACTGATTACCAGAGTCATCCTGCTTCCCCGCTTCTTCAGCTTAGCTACCACTTGAAGCAGGGTGTCCAGATTTTTGTGAGGAAGCAGGGAGCTAACACAATAGAAATACTCCCCTTCCGAAATATCATACTTTTTCTCTATCTTGTCAAATTCATCTGTAGTTTCCTGTGTAATAATCGGTACATACATGGTTTGTATCTTCTCCGCCGCAAAAGGATATCTCTTCTTCAAATCTCTTTCGCAGAATTTAGAATCTGTCAATATCCTCTGGGAGCTTCTGCAGGCAAACCACCACATGTATCTCAAAAATATACGCTTCCCTTTAGAAAAATACTGGGGATAGTGAAGTGCCTGTACATCATGAATTACGCACACATAGGGTATTTTGCTGCCATAGGTAAAGGGCTTGCTGTATACCGGAATGAACATCACATCCACTTTTTTCTTCTTAGCGGTGTGGTCCAAATGTAGGTTTTCCCACAGGATACGCTTTCCCTGGCTTGCACAAGCTACCGGACATACATGGATACGCATATTGGAATACTTTTCATAATCCCCAAAAGTAGCAGCATTATCCGTTGCCGCAAAAAGCACATATTCATTTTCATTGTCATACTGTCCAAAACCATCCAGCAGATTACGGACAAAGGACTCTGTACCGCCCACAATTCCGGGACGTACCCACAATAAATCTACTCCAATGCGCATTCCTCTACCTCATATCAAATACCCTTTAGGTCTGTCCCAAGTGCACTATAAACGGCTTACAGTCCATAAGCTGCCATGATACCTTTAAATTCATCTGACTGAGCGAAGCCACTCAGCACTGTATCACGGCTGGTTCCACTGTTCAACATATTAAGCCAGTATGTCAGTCCGTCCGGTTCCGCATCTCTGTCCATAAATGTGGCATAAAGTGTACGAACATACTCTTCATCACTTGTCTGCTTGCTTACATATTCGTCGGACCAGAAGAAGCTCTGTGCCGCAACTTCGGGGCTACATACCTTATCTGCGATTTGCAGTGCCCAATATTCCTTGCCTTGCTTTTCTCCGTCTCTGCCAAGTGCCTTAGTGTAAAGCCGCTGGGCAAACATATAGATTCCCGGATTCAGTACCATTCCATTTTCTCTCATGTAACCTCTGGAAATGGAATACTCTGTACACAATTCATCAAATTCATAGGAATTCACAAATCCGGCAAGTACAGACTCTCTAGTCCCACCTGCATCTAGTTTACTGTTCCAGTAATTCAGACCTTCCCCATCAGCTTCCCTGCCTAAAAGCGTCTTGTACAACACCTCCAGATACTCTCTATTACTATAATTTTTACCAATAAATTCTTCACTAAAAATAAATCCGTCTGCAATACCGGCACCATCGATTTCATAGGCCAAAAGCTGAGCTACCCAATATTCTACACCGGAAGCATCGGCTTCACGGTCAAAAGCAACGGTATACATACGCTCCACAAAGGACTCCACCTTTGCCACAGTCTCCGCATCAGGCGTAGGTCTCGGTGCCGGAGTTATGGTGGGAGCAGGTGTTGCCGTTGGGGTAGGTGTGGGGGTAGGATATGCACATGCAGTCTCCGGCATATTGTTATATACCGGGATTTTGAAGACAAAGGTATTATCCAAAGCATTGGAATCCCTGTACATTTTATATGTGCTGATTCCCTCACTGGTAGGTGCAATAATATTCTGCATGTACTGATGGGTGAATAACTCACCTACCATATCATATTTCTGAAGATACAATGTGTCCTGACCCACTGCAATATAGTTTTTTGCCAAGATCTCCGCACCGCCAAGGATGGATTTATATCCATTATCCCAGCCCGCATTTCTGGCATAAGTCAGTCCATTTACATAGATTTCTTCATTGGTGGAACCGGACGCCTTCACATTGAAGAAATTGTAATATCCCTCATATCCCGGATAGGTGCCGGAGATAAGGGGAGATGTACCACGTCCCTGTTCCTGATAAATACGCGATGCCAGATGAAAAGGGCTGGTATTCACTGCATTGGCTCCGATTGCCCAGATACCGTAAGAATAAGTAAGCACTGTCTTTGGCATTACTGCCCCATTTCCCATAAACGTATTATTCAAGAAAATCTTCAATGCATTTTCTGTGTGATATGTTCCATTGTAGGTAAGCTGTTCAAACTGGAAAATTCTATCCTGTGTCAGACCATTTCTTGGGTCCATATAATACTTCAGCGCCCCCTCCGTCGCATAGCCCCAGCCCGGACTGTGAACAGTGGTATACATATAATCACCCTTGGAAGTGCTAATCAGACTTCGTCCGTTCTTCATCTCCTCCTGCACTACATATTCCCAATCCAGATTGATATTCTGCGGAACAAAAATCCACTTAGGATAAGTACGTTTTATAGTATTTAAGAAGGACTGATAGCTTGTAGGGAACTGCTCCACGTCAGCATAGGTCACCGCACCTGTTCCATCTGCATAACGATCCATTTCATAGGATGCCGGGTCAGCACCATACTCCGACTCCCACTGCAAAAAGTCCTCATCAGAAATTGCCAGATGGGCACGGTCAATATACCCCACATACAGCCTATCATCTACCTGTGCACGCACCTGATACCATGCGTCAAAGCCGGCAGCATATTCATCCGATTCCTCCAGCGCCACATCCTCGATATATACTGTGGTTCCGCTGGGGATATCTGCAAGCTTACTGCCATTCTGCCCCGGCAGACTATAAAGAGGGTACTCTGCTGCCATATACACTACCGCCATTACGGATTCTTCCTGAAGCTCTGTAAGCAATGCGCCTGATGCTTCCTTTCGCCAGCTCTCTTCTTCCAGTTCCTGAGCTTCCACCACTGTACTCTCTAAAGACTGTGCATTTATCGTTATGGAATTGTTCGACACGCTTATGATGCTCCCTGCAAAAAGAACACCGGCAAGCAATAGTGCAATTTTCTTCATATTCTTCCTTTCTCTATCCTAAAATCATCTTCGCCGCTTCAATGGCTACACACTCCAACATGTACAGCCTGCTGTATCCATTTATCCGATAGCAATATTTGTACCGGTCCATAATTCTCTTCTTCGCCGCTTTAAAGCTCTTCTGATTGCTGGCACCACCCATATAAAAGCCTGCCAGCACCTCATCCACCGTAACAATCTTTCTCCCCTGCCTGCGCATCTGTAGGTAGAATCCATAGTCATCATGGATTCCCAGCATGCGGAAGGGATTGGCTTTATACACATCCGCCCTTACAAACGTAGTGGGATGATTCCAGTCACGGGAGGTCTGAAAGCTCCTCTGCCGTGCCTTTTTAATAAAGCTGCTGCCGTCGGTTTTATACATGCGGATATTGGCAAACATCAGCTCACAACCTGTCTCCTCAAAGGTCTTCACTGCAGTTTCTACCGCAATTTCCTCATACACATCGCCACTGTTTAAAAGGCCGATAATATCCCCGGCAGCCTTTCGGATCCCCTTATTCATGGCATCGTAAATCCCCTTATCCGGCTCTGAAAAAATCTGATAGGTAATCCCAGCCTCTTCCATACGGCTGCGATAGCTCTCCGCAATCTCCACCGTGTTGTCCTTGCTGGCTCCGTCAATAATCAGATATTCAATATTTTTATTTGTCTGCTTAAGTACAGATTCTATTGTTCTTTCCATAAATTCACTGCTGTTGTAGCAGATGGTCACTACTGATACTCGCAAGGTACTTCCTCCGTTTTGCGTATACTCTCCGCCAGAGAATATACCTGATAATCCGCTCCAATGTCACTCATGGACATATCATAGCTGAGGCTTCCAAAAGCCTTATTTACAATTCGTCCTACCTTTCCCGGCACCCTAGAAAGTAAAGTCACAATCGGATTCAGCACACCAAGTCCCAGCATTTTTTTATCATGGACTGCTGCAATCTGCATCACCATATCTGATGTAGATGTGTACTGACTGTTCTGTGGGAAGACTATTCCTTCCCTCTCCTGTTCTATCATGACCCTTACAAATTCACAAAGGTTCTCAACATAAAGCATACTGCGTTCATTCTGGATGGTAGGGAAAAAAGGAAGCTTTCTCGCCAGTTTGGATAAAAGAGGATAGTTTCCTTTACTGCCTTTGCCATAGATAAATGGGGGTCTCAAAATCACCATTTTGATTCCTTCTACCTTAGAAAGCCCCCTCTCTGCCTGTAATTTACTGTCACCATAGAAATTGGCCGGTGCAGGCTCCGTATTCGCCGTAATACGTCTAGTCCCTCCTACCGGCGCACTTTCCCCGTAGACAATGATACTGCTCATGTAGATAAACTGCTTTACGCCCTCCGCAGCTGCCTTTTGCGCCGTTTCCACCGCAAGGTCACAGTTCACCCGATAATACAGTGCCTTCGTCTCCTCAGAAACCTTGGAAGTGTCCGCATGAGCAATCCCCGTCACATGGAAAATCGCATCATAGGATGCAAAGCTTACATTCCTCCAGCTTTCCTCCAGCTGGGACAGGGTATCTACCACATAATGCGCTTTTCCCAGTGCTGCATTGTACTTATTTAAATAATTCTCCACATTGGTACCAATATAGCTTCCGGCACCGGTAATCAAGATTCTTTTCATTTTTTTTCATCCTTTTTCAGGGAGCCGGTACCGCCTTCTACCACACCTTCTGCATGAAGCACACTTAAAAAGGTTCCAAAAAAGCATCTAAGATCCATCATAGGCCCCATTCTCTTTACATATTCCCCATCCAGTGCTGCCTTTACCGGGATTTCCAGTTCGTCGCGTCCGTTAATCTGAGCCCAGCCGGTCAGTCCCGGGCGAATATCATTAGCACCATACCTATCACGCTCTTCAATCAAATCATATTGATTCCACAGTGCCGGTCTGGGACCTACCACTGCCATATCCCCCTTTAAAATATTCACAATCTGGGGAAGCTCGTCCAAGCTGGTTTTTCGTAAGAATTTACCCACCTTGGTAATATACTGCTCTGGATTCTGAAGGAGGTGCGTGGGCATGTCCTTTGGAGTATCAATTCGCATGGTACGGAATTTCAGAATCATAAAATGGCTCTTATGAATTCCCACCCTCTTTTGCTTAAAGAGCACCGGTCCCGGCGAATCCAGCTTAATTGCCACAATCAGTATGAGAAAAACCGGTGACAAAATCAAAAGGCCCAATAAAGAAAGTATAAAATCTATCGCTCTCTTAACCACATTGTACATAACATTCCTCCACACTTCACTGTACAAAATATTCCAACAGTTCACTCGTCAGGACAATACCATCTGCATTTGTGCTTGCACAAGGATGCAGATGGTAATGCTCTGACGATGTGAATGCCATTTTATGAGCAATCATAGCTGCGTAGCAGCGAGAAGCACCTCCGGTGCGAGATTGCGAATGGCATTCGTGAACTGTCGCATTACGGCTTAAATCCATCCTCCAGTGCCTGACCCCGAAGCTTAAAATGATTGCTCCTGGGAGCAGCGGGGAAGGGCTCATAGCCCGTCCGGTCTCCACTTGCAGGTGCGTAAAAGGTAATTCCATCTACCTCATAGGCATTCAGTTCATATGTATTATAATCCTGCTGCCAAATGTAATATGGAGCATCCTTCGAATCTACAATATAATCCATCTGTGTAAACAATTTGTAAACTCCATAGGCTCCAAATACAATAATTATCCAAAGATTAGTATTTATTTTGTCAAAAATCATACCCACCGTAAGAAATACCAAAAGGAGCACATAGGCATAGCCATAGCGCATCAGCGGAGCACTAAGGAGCCAGAATAGGAAGGAAGCTCCCATGGCAAGCAGCACCAGAAAACGCTCGCCCCAGTCCTTATTCCTTTTCACTAGTGCCACTATCCCCATAATAAACATCAGGGGAAGACTTACAAAATCTCCCAAAATCAGCACCTTCTCTGTGCCGGACAAAGTAGTACGAAACCAATTCCAGAACCACTCTCCCAATGGCGCATTTGCCCGGGATGCGTCATAGATGGCCTTTCCCCAGGAAGTCACACAGGCACTGTCGTAATCAACCACTTCCTTGCTGACCTTCCAGTCAACGTTAAATACATCCAGCGCAGAAAAGGGATATATGAGCCAGCCGGAAATCACCACCGTACGAATTATCCATGGAAGAACTACCAAGAGCCCCATGAGGATATAGATGCCGATATCCTTCCATCTCTTTTCCTTTAACAGGTAATACGCCGGTTTCCAAAGCACAATCAGGATGAGACCGGCAGTCAGCTTTATGGTCACCGCATAGCAACCCACCACACAAAGCAATGCATAAGGCACTATACTTTGCAGGCTTCCCTCTTCCTCATCCATCTCCAAGAGCCTAAGCCAGCGAATCACAATCCAGAATATTACACACATAATGGAATAATCCGACGCCGGCGAGACAATCTCTTCGGTAATGGTTGTCAGATAATATATAGCGGCCACACAGGCAAAGTCCGATATCCGCAGTCTCCCACGCTTCACACATTTTGCAATATCCAGCACTGCCAGACTAAGAAGCAGCCCATGATAACCACTGATGGTATGCAGCGACTGAGGCAGCATGAATGCCCAGCTGTACAAGGCATTCAATGCAAAGGATGCACTGTTGTAAGCAAATCTCTCGTGAAGATTGGCAAGTCCCGGAGCCACTCCATACTCTTCCAGCCACCGGATACTTTGCGCATGATACAAATCGCTGTCATAGTGAATATATCCTCTGGAGGAAAAATACGCCCAGACAAGCACCAGAAGCATTACTACCAGCTTGCGCTTCCATGTGGTTTCCCTCCACATAAAATATAGATACTCTCTTACCAGCCCCCTGTTCCAAATCAAAAGAAACAGACACAGCACTACCAAAATCACATTGCAAAGAAGACTCACCCGATAAATAAGACTGAAAAACTGGGCATACGCACATGCAGCAACCATCCCAGCCATCAACAGGCTATCCATATGCCTTATCCGGTAATTCAGATATTTCTTTGCAAAGGCTGTGATTCCTATGCCCAGCCCTAAAATGGTCATGGTAACATACAGCCAGTTTAAGAGTACTATTAACATGTATTAATCCTTCTTCGTTTCGTAAGTATATGTGGATACAATATTCTTAACCACTCTTCGAATATCGCTTCCCTCATCCTCTGAAGCACTTTTCAGCTCCTGCAGCTGCTTCTCAAATAAAGCATCATCATATTCAATAGGCTTACCAATATAAATCATCTTATTGGCAGTCTCCCGTAAGCCCTCTTCATTCATCAGAAGCTCCTCGTACATCTTCTCGCCCGGACGAAGACCGGTAAATACAATCTGTATATCCTCGTCCACACGATAGCCGGACAGCTTAATTAAGTTCTTGGCAAGATCCAAAATCTTCATAGGCTCGCCCATATCAAGAACAAAGATTTCTCCGCCCTTGGCATAAGCTCCTGCCTGAAGCACCAAAGACACCGCCTCCGGGATTGTCATAAAGTAGCGGATAATATCGGGATGGGTGACTGTCACCGGACCACCGGCTTCTATCTGCTTCTTAAAAAGCGGCACAACGCTACCATTACTGCCCAGCACATTACCGAAGCGTACTGCCACATACTCGGTCTTTGATTTACGATTGATACTTTGGATAATCATTTCACAGATACGCTTAGAGGCTCCCATAATATTGGTGGGATTTACTGCTTTATCCGTAGAAATAAGTACAAACTTCTTGGTCCCATATTTATCTGCCGCCATAGCGGTTTTTAATGTACCGAATACATTGTTCTTGATTGCCTCATTGGGGCTGTCCTCCATAAGAGGTACATGCTTATGAGCCGCCGCGTGATACACGATATCCGGTCTATAGGTGGCAAATACCTTCTCCATACGATCTGTATTGCGCACCGAAGCAATCAGCACCACCAGATTCAGCTCTGGATATTTCTGCTTTAACTCCTGCTGTATCTCATAAATACTGTTTTCATAAATATCCAAAATAATAAGCTGCCTTGGATCATGGGAAGCAATCTGGCGACAAAGCTCACTGCCAATGGAACCTCCGCCTCCGGTGACAAGCACCACCTTATTCTGCACATATCCCAAGATTTCATCTACATTTACTTCGATAGGGTCACGGCCAAGCAAATCCTCAATCTGCACCTCCCGAAGCTGTGATACATTCACATCTCCCTTAATGAGCTGATACATACCCGGAAGAATACGGATATAACAGCCTGTTTCCTTACAGATCTCTATGATGGGCTTCAGCTTAGCTCTGCTGGCTGAGGGAATGGCAATAATAATCTCATCAATAGCGTATTTCTCTACGCTCTCCATAATGACTTCCCTGCCACCCACAATGGGCACACCGCGCAGAAACTTTCCCTGACAATTCACATTATCATCAATAAAGCATGCCACCTTATGACTAAGATAGCTGCTGCTTTCGATTTCCTTCAAAATAGCACTTCCACTGGCTCCGGCGCCAACAATCATTACATTTCGCCGAATCACCGTACCAGCCTTGTCCAAACGCCTCTTTTGCAGCATGCGCATGACACGATAGCTAAAACGTATCCCACAGCAGAAGATTGCCAGAAACATTGCATAAAAGAATGGATAGCTCCTTGGTTCATACGTCCCCAAAAGCCAGAAAATCACCGGCTGCATCGCCGCACACAGCACCACGGCCAAAATCGCATTTACCACCTCAGTGTCAGACGCATATCTCCATACGCTGTTGTATAGGTGAAAAAGATGAAAAATAAGCAGTGTAATCACTACGTTGGGAATATACGCCTTCAATATTCCTTCCCAGAAGTAGGACGGTACATCCATAAGCCGGAACTCATATCGTACATAAAGGCTTAAGAATGACGCCAGCAATATGGACACCATGTCTGTTACAATCAAAAACAGTATTCTGCTGACCGGAATTCCTAAAATTCCCACTCTGATTTCGTTTAATTTCTTCATAATGTCTTCCTATCTTTCTGATTTGGACTGCTTATGCAGTGCTTCTCCGATTCCCAGAACCAAGAACATTGTGGTTGTGTTCATTGCCTGTTGGAAACTAAATATATTATTAACAGTAAATGCCAACAGTCCCAGACCACAGGCAAAAACCACTGCATTTTTATCCCTCTCTTTTAAGAAACGGACAATGGCACTGACCACCATTCCGATATAACCAATAGCACCTGCAATACCGGTGTTGGCAAGAACTGTCAGCCATTCGCAATGGGCATTGGTAAGCACAGCTGCTCCAAACTGCTGGGTCAAAACAGCCTTCAGTTCTTCGCTGCCTTTGGTGTAAATATGCATTGCCATACAATCCGGCCCCACACCAAACAGCTTCCCCACAATATTCTGATCCAAAAAGGTCTGCATACCCGCCATATAAGTTGCCCCCCGGTTACTTGCCCACGCTCCGTTAAATACAAAAGCTCCCATTTCCGAAAGAGCCCCGATAGAGCCGGGCTTCACGGTATTTAGAATCAGCAGGAAAAAATAACCAATCACAATAAGTATTGCCAGTCCTGCGCCAATATAGCCAATGCGTTCGAAAATTTTTACCGGATACATTTTTTTCTGATTTAATTTGTGTACAGCTGCCCAGATTCCCACGGAAGTCAAAAGAAGTGGGATGGGGAGCCATGTATATGTAAGCAGATTCATCAGACTATCCTGAAAGGTAATCGCTTCCGGAAACAATATTCTTACTCCAAAGGTGATAATACATGCCAAAAACAGCATACTACAGAGCAGCCAGAACTGCTCCATGTATTCGCCTCTTCTCATAGAGAAAAGATAGAGTGCCACCAGCATCACCACCAGCACAAAGATACCACTGGCACTGCCCTGGGTTACCAGCGTTCCAAAGCCAAGAACCACAAGAAGCATCAATGGCCACTTCCAAAGGCTTTGCAAACGGGATACCATCCAGAATCCCACAATACTAAAAAATACAGTCACCAGATATCCGCAATACCAGTTCATATTACCGATAGTAGATATGAACTGGGGATTTGCCGCTTCCATGGTAATGGGATAGACCCCGAAGCGGTTCAGATATCCCAGACCAAACACAATGGTAACTACCGGAAAGAGAAGCTTTAACAATGCTGTTCCCTTCCAGAATCTGGACACAATAAGATACGACGCCACGAAAGTCAACTGACTCAATGCCCCCGTATACCAACCGGAAGCCCCCTGCCATGCATCCCCGTAACGGGACAACTCCTTATAGGGCGAGAAAACGTAAGATATAAGCACCGCCGCCCCATAGAGAATGGCAAATTTATCGGTTACTGACAAATCTATTTTGCCAATGGACTTATCTCTTCTCCATTTTATCAGAAGATAGATGCCATACGCCAAAAGCACCGGAACAAAGAACCACGTCATTTTCTGTGTAATCATCTCGAAAAACTCGTATTTATTTGTTCCGATTTTAGAGTACCCATTGGTATGATAAAAAGGCATAACCACCATTACCAGGAATATATATATCCCCGTCAGAAGCCAGAGAATCCGCTGTATCAGGTCTCCTGCAACATCCATGATGCTTATGTTTTTACTTTTTTTCTTTTGCGACATGTTGTTATATTCCTTTACTTAAAGAAAGATTGTATCTCATAATACTCCCTCGGGCAAAAGACTCTCAGCTCTGTCAGCTGCATTCCGATAAGGAAGTCAAAGGCCACCATACATAAAAACGCCACTACCAAAAACCATGTAATGGCTCCATGCTTTTTCCCTTCTGCAAGCATCTGAAGCAGCACTGCAAATGCCCCCAGAAAAAGCAGCCAAGAAAAATCGGTTATATACCGCACCAAAATTCCTGCCATACCGGTATCTGCCATAAGAATAATCACTGCTGCACACACACTGATTATCCAAAACAGCTTAATCTCCCGGTTCTTTATCTTATTTCTCACGGATGCGTAAGCAAAACTCCCGCATAAAACAAAATGACTAATCAGAATTCCACCGAAAAAGTTCTCCCGGATGGTCTGCCCCAGATAATCGGAGGTCAGATAGGTTTCTCTGACAAAAGGGAAATTGGTGGTAATCACCGGTAGCTGGAATAGGTACTGGAAAACGCCTTCCCCGATTCGTCCCAGATAAAATCCTCTGCGAGTCATATCATTGGTGGTAATATTGTAATTTGCTCCAAAATCAAAGGGAGAGTCAAAACGTACATAATTATATATCATTAAGCCAATTGCTACTATTGCATAGGGGAGCGCAATCCCTATAAATCGCTTCCACTCTTCCTTCGTCCATTTCTTCCAAAGCTTCCCTCCCAAAATAGGAAAGAACAAAAAGGAGCCCATCAAAAACTGTGGTCTGCATCCCGCGGTCAGTGCCATGCAAAGAGCACCGGCACATAGATATTTCAAGGAAGCTTTTCTCTCCCATAAAAGGGATGCCTTCAGCCAAAAGCCAATTCCCCACAGGGAAAAAGCAAGTGCCAGTACTACAGGAAACGAATAAAAATCCGGTCTCATGGAGAGTGTCACCACTCCGGTTCCGTTGCCAAGCAACAATGCAAATAACAAATAATGTCCAAAATCAGTGTTTGGAAACCAACGCTTTATCAGCTGATACAGAAAATAAAAGGCCCCGCAGACAATTCCACATAAACTGATGGCAATTCCCACCCATGTAGGAAACGCCGTTCCTGTTAACACCAAATACGGAAGATAAAATAGAAGCACCGGGACAATTCCAAAATACACATAATACTTTCCATCAAAAAAAGCGGTATCCCAGTGCTCACTGACTCCACTATCTCTCCGAAGCTGAAAATCATAAGGATTTTCCAGTCCGGCAAGCCCCTCCGTATCCGAATACTCCAGCCAGGTACGCCCCTGTAGAAGACTTTCTGCCAGACGATGATACTGATAATGATGATCCCACTGGGGGCTCTGGCAGAATGCTGGATTGATTACAACCAGCCTAAGTACTATCATGATATTCAACGCCAGCACGGCGGTTACAATCCATTTCTGCGTGTCTTTCTTTAAATCAAGCTTCCACTCATGCAATACGCTGCCCGGCTTAAAGGCGTAAATAAATATCACTGCCATAGCAATCACCGCGATGCGTATCCGCTGCATCTGAAATGGCACCTTGGTATTCAACTCTATAGCTTCAAGCTCCACATATTGTCCATTGGAAACAGACAAATCCACCCGCAGCTTTGTCACTTCCCCATAGGGATGCAGGCGATGGTAAGTCAAGGCTTCGATTTCACCATAGGAGGTTATGGTTCCCTGATGATAATAAGAGTAGTGTCCCTCATCAGCCATGTACAAATTCATGGTAGCAGGTTGCACATTCCCCCCAGCATCATATACTCTGATATCCAGACGGATATAATCCAGCTTCTCATTAATCTCCGGAATCTGCAACGAAGCATTCCCGGAATCCGTCACCAGATACCTGCCATCCTCCTGAAGCCAAAGTCCACTTCCAAGCTGATAATCGGTAGTATATCCCTTATTAGCATAACTGCAAAAAGCATCAAAGTTGAAAACAAACAGCTCTAACGCAAAGACAATTATTAAAATCTTTATCAGGACATTACACTTTTTCCACATTTGGGCAGACTCCCACTTCTACATAGTTATCTATATAATATCACATTTCATGGGAGAATAACAGTATTCTGTATACAATCCAAAGAAAAACGTTACTGTTCACACCCCAGCCAAAAGTGGCATCCCGTAACCATATTTTTATATTA
>F42_Fallow_Deer__coassemble_382_pt1 | contig 20315 bp, 25 predicted proteins | sample F42_Fallow_Deer__metabat2_low_PE_003 | metagenome-assembled genome bin F42_Fallow_Deer
GTTTATCGTCGCCCATATGAATATATATACCTTTTATGCACAGTATGGCGGAGTCTTACCCCCGCCATCTGTTAATTTTCTTGATTATTTCGCATCTGATTCATCAAATACATCACCGCATTCCGGACAGAATTTCGGTGGATTCTTAGGATCTTCCGGTTCCCATCCGCACTTGTCGCACTTGTAAAGGGGTGCTCCCTCTGGCTTCTTTGCGCCGCACTCTGGGCAGAACTTACCGGTATTTTCCTTACCACAGGTACATGTCCAGCCTGCCAGCTCTGGCTTCTTTGCTCCACATTCCTCACAGAACTTACCGCGGTTGTCCCCCTTACCGCAGATACAAGTCCAGCCAAGAACAGGTGCTGCCGGCTTCTGGAAAATTCCACCGCCAAAGCCCATGGCATTATTATCTGCTGGCTGCGCACTCTGCTGCTGGCCACCCATAGCATATAACTGCTGTGCATTCATACCACCAGCCTGAGTAGCCATATTCATGTTAGCAAATGCCATCATAGGTCCGGTAGCAGTATTGGACGCTGCTGCCTTCATCGCATCTGCCTGTGCACCTACCAGCGTAGCAGCCGCCATATTGGAGTTACGAAGAACAGCGGTCTTCTGTAAATCCTTAATCATCTGCTCGTCTTCTTCGGAAGCCTTCATGCTGTTAATTGCGAAGGATACCATCTCGATACCACGCTGCTTACTCCACTTCTCAGATAACTCAGCCTTTAATGCTTCGGTAAGCTCTGTCGTGTGAGCCGCAACTGCACTGTAACGAACACCGGCTGCTGAAATCTTTGCAAATGCAGGCTGAAGAGCGGTTAAAAGCTCTGCCTTCATGGTTCTGGTAATATCGCTCTTTTCATATCTGTCTGATACGTTTGCACATACATTACGATAGAAAATAATCGGGTCAATAATCTTGAAGGTATATTCACCATTACAACGAATAGCGATATCCACATCCAGACCGATATTAGTATCTACCACACGGAATGGTACCGGATTGGTAGTGCCGAATAAATTATTATTAATCTCTTTGATATTGAAATAATAAACTCTCTGATCCTTTGCAGTGTCACCACCAAAGGTAAATCTCTTAATCGCACCTTCCACTGTGCTCTTAATATTTCCCTCTAACTCACCATAAAAAATAGTTGCCTCAGTAGAAGTATCGTAAATATACTGACCCGGATTTGCACAGAACTCAATAATCTCACCCTGGTCAACAATAATCATGCACTGACCTTCATTCACCGCAATGATAGAACCATTGGTAATGATATTGTCAGAGCCCTTCGTATTGCTCCCCTTCTTAACGCGCTTCTGACCTTTAATCACCAACACATCATCAGATAAGGAATCACAATAAAAATACTCGCGCCACTGATCTCCCAGTAACGAACTAACAGTTTCCTTTGCAGCTTGAATTAAACCCATCTCTTTTTCCTCCACTCTTGTTATTAGGCAAATCGTTAGATATATTCTAACAAATTTTCCGCTACTACTCAACTGATTTATAAAAAATCCTCCAGTAACCTTGACGATTAACTTTACAAATCTACTTTGCTGGTTTAAACTAGTAGCATTGATTGTATTATACAAACAGGGGAGAAAGATGTCATGAGTAAAAAAGCTACAAAAGCAGCCAATAACATGTATTATTTAGCACGATGCGAGGCCGGTGAGTCCAATCCAGATTTTTCAAGCCGCGAAAAGGCTGCCGAACTGATTGGTATTGACCGTACCAGACTTGCCAGAATTGAATTAGACACCATTGCTCCTTATCCTGAAGAGGTAAAAGCAATGTCTGAAGCATATAACACACCGGAGCTCTGTAACTCCTATTGTGCGAGAGAATGTCCCATCGGGCAGAACAGTGTCCACGAGGTTACTATTGATGATTTTGATCGTCTTGCCCTTAAAGTACTTGGTTCCCTCAAGGATATTGATACCCTCCGTGCATCACTGATTTCCATTTCCGAGGATGGCTACATTGATAAATCCGAGCAAGCCACCTTTGAGAAAATTCTGGATTCCCTAGAGAAAATCAGTACCAATGCCAAGGCGTTGCAGCTTTGGGCAATCAAAAATATTCAGTTAAGATAAATCACCTTTTAAGGAAATCCCCCATATGATATAGCATCACGAAAATTGGAGGTTTTCGAAATGAAAAAATTTTCACGAAAACTACTTTCTCTTTCCATGGCACTAATCATATGTGTGGGATTTCTTTTTGCCTGCGGAAACGCCCCCTCTCCCTCTGAAAATCTGACTAAGGTTACTTTAAACGAGGTGGCTCACAGCATATTTTATGCTCCCATGTATGTTGCCATTGAAGAAGGATATTTTACAGAAGAAGGTATTGATTTAACACTTGTCACCGGATTTGGTGCGGATAAAACGATGACTGCTGTTCTTACTGGTGAAGCAGAAATTGGCTTCATGGGCAGCGAAAGCACCATCTACACCTATGCCGGCGGTGCCGAGGACTATGTGGTAAACTTTGCACAGCTCACCCAGCGTGCAGGCAATTTCCTGGTTTCCAGAGAACCTATTGAAAACTTCACCTGGGATATGTTGAAGGGCAGTGATGTACTTGGCGGCAGAGCTGGTGGTATGCCTCAGATGGTATTTGAATATATCCTAAAAAAACAGGGAATTGACCCGAAGACAGATTTGAATATTGACCAGAGCATTGACTTTGGTTCTACTGCGGCCGCCTTCAGCGGTGGCGATGCCGATTTCACCGTAGAATTTGAGCCCCACGCAACTGCTCTGGAAGCCAAAGGGGATGGATATGTAGTTGCATCTCTTGGTAAAGATTCCGGCTACGTCCCCTATACCGCATTCTCTGCAAAAAAGAGCTTTATGGAAGCAAATCCCCAGCTGATTCAGTCCTTCACCAATGCCCTACAGAAGGGTATGATTTATGTACAGAACCACACACCGGAAGAGATTGCAGAAGTAATTGCACCTCAATTTGCAGAAACTGACCTAGCTACCATTACCACCATTGTCACCCGCTATTATGAGCAGGATTCCTGGAAAGCAGACCTGATTTTCTCCCAGGATGCCTTTGACCTTTTGCAGAACATCCTGGCAGAAGCCGATGAGCTTCCAACTAAGGTTCCCTATGAGGACCTTGTAAATACCTCCTTTGCAGAAAAGGCAGCGACTCTGAAATAGAGTCACTGCCCTTTTTTATAAAGTTGCATAGACATTCAGAACCCATTCGCAAAATCGCTGCTTCGCAGCTTTCCTTTTGCTCATGTATGGCTTCTCGCCATATAGATTTATAAAATAGTCTTTTTCATTCAAGCTTGAACAGCCTGTTTTTATAAATCTGCATGGTTCTGAATGATTACAAGTTTGCTTTAATCTTCTCAATCATTTCTGCATACTCTTCATCGGTCAAATACACTTTGCCCGGATTCATCTGGAAGATTCCACCCCATTCATCCCCACCTTCATACTTAGGGCAAAGATGCATGTGTAAATGACAGCCGGTATCACCATACGCACCGTAATTTACTTTATTTGGCTTGAATGCTGCATGAATGGCTCTGGAAGCTCTTGCCACATCTGCCATAAATGCATTTCTCTCTTCATCAGAGATATCCACTATTTCGCTTACATGATCCTTGTAAGCCACGATACATCTGCCCGGCTTACTCTGCTCCTTAAATAGAATCAAGCTGCTCACATCCAGCTCACAAATAAAGATACCAAACTTCTCTAAAAGCTCGCCTCTCATACAATAACCGCAATTACAATCCTTCATCTTAACCTCTTTCTCCTGAACTATTTCAGGACATTATACTTATTTTCAATTAAGCTTAAATTTTCTAACGATTCATTCACAATCAGCTCTCGCGGGAAATTCAACTCTGCAAGAACTTCCTCTGCCTCCGTAAAATCACCAATCGCGTAACAGGTATGGGCATCAGAACCAAGAATAATCGGACACCCGTATTCCTTGCATTTCTGAAGCATAAGAATAGTATTCTCTCTGGCTCCCTGTCTTGCCGCAAGAGGGTGCAGGGAAGAATTATTTACTTCCAATACTACCTTCGCCTTTACTGCCTCTCTTACCAGAAGATCATACTCCAGCGGAAAACGGGAATCATCGGGATGCCCCAATATTGTCACGTAGGGATTATTCATTGCCCCAATAGCTGCTTTTGTATTCTCTTCCGCACTTCCGCTTTTCAAACAAGGCGTATGCATACTCGCAATCACATAATCCATACGGCTTAACGTGAAATCATCCACATCCAGTCCGCCATCAAAATCACAAATATCTGCCTCAACACCACACATCAGTTTAAGCTCACCATATTGTCTGGGTATACATTTATAATTCCAGAAAAAAATAATATTGGGACCGCCCGGCATCCCCGGTGCGTGCTCACTTAACCCCAGCACCTTTAAGCCTCTCTCCTGTGCCATCTCAATATTCTCTTTCAAAGTGCTATATCCGTGACCACTGGCAATGGTATGGGTATGAAGATCCATCAACATCATTTCTCTTTATTCCCCTTATCATGCAGACCAAACTCATCAATCATCTTCTCGATAAGCAGTCTCTTCATATATACGTCATAACCTAAGATACAGATAAAAGAGAACTTCTGTAAAAAGTCCCGATCCTCCTCCGGTGCCTCCTGGAAGGTACCACAAGCCTCCGCATACTTCTTGCGTACATCCTCCATCAAAGAATCCACTTCCGCACGTTCCATATCGAATACTTCGTTATACACATCCTCCAGATTGAAATCTCCCTCACTGTGGAAATATTTATCTGTCAATGGTTTTAAAACCGCATGAATATCATTGATGGACAGCACACCCTTGAAATAATAAATAAAAATCAAAAGCAGCACATGCTCCTTCGAATATTTCTTCTTCACCGGTGGCGGCATCAAGTCATTCTTAGTGTAATTATTAATCATGGTTTTGGTCAGGATTTTATCCTCTCCGGGATATCTGGTAGAAGGCTTCAGCTTCTCATCCATAAAGGTTGTCACCTGATCCATATATAAATCGATATCCGGGATATCCGAAGGCTTTATATGCTTAATTCTCGCAAAGCTTTCCATGATACTATCCAGCAAATTTTCGGCATCTATTGTCATAGCGCACCTCCCCAAAAACTTAAATTTATTATATAGTATCCAATACTACATGACAAGATTTTTTTGAAACTATTCAGCGTTCACATGACCCGGAAGAGTTTTTTTAATTTTCCCCTTTACTTCATTGCTTTAATATGATAAAATTGCAACGAGTTTAAGTGGTAACTAGAGAAAAGAATCTAAGAAAGGGAAGAAATAACATGAATAAAAAAATTAAAACCGAAGCTGTTGATCGTCTTTTTGATGCTATTCTTAGCTTAGAAAACAAAGAGGAGTGTTATAACTTCTTCGAGGATTTATGTACTGTAAATGAGCTGTTGTCCTTATCACAGCGTTTCGAGGTGGCTTCCATGCTTAAGGAAGGCAAGACTTACCTTGACATTGCAGAAAAGACCGGAGCTTCCACTGCAACCATCAGCCGTGTAAACCGTTCACTGAACTATGGCAACGATGGCTATGAATTGGTTTTAGAAAGATTGAATAAGTAACAAAAATAGGGCTGCCAAACAGCCCCATTTTTATGCTTTCATCAAGAATGTATGTAATTAACACCGCTCAAAATCTCTTCCCAACTTCGCACGCTTTGTCTCCGGCTCAAATGCATCTATCTCATCCGGGAACAGCCGCAGCTGCGGTTCATCCAATATTATCGGGTCGTCTAATATAAGCGGCTCATCCGTTCCCAACAGACTTTCGGGCTCAAACCGGAATTTCGGTTTCCCCTGGAAGCTCGGATTAAGTCTAAGTCCGGGTCTAATTCGTAATTCATCATTAAAAGTGATTTCCGGCAGCTCAGATGGAATAGTAATATCTACTCCATTATCCTTAATTTCGATATTTTCCATCTCATCAGATGCAGTGCCTATCATCCCAAATAACTTCTTTAATTCTTTTCCGGATAAATCAATTCCTAATTCATCTTCTAGTTTATCTCCTGCGATTCCATATGCAAATTCAGGCAAAAGATCGGCAGCGAACCCCACTGTCTCAAACATATCATCAAAGTCTTCGGAATTAACAAAATCAACCACACCATTAACCAAATTGATTAAGGGCTCACCTCCGTTTTTTGCCAAAACATCATTCAATGCACCTATCAATTCCGGATTTTCCTGCTGATATTCGACCGTATAAGCAAGAAAATATGCTGCATGATCTACGTTATCACTCTTAAGCATAATATCAAGGTATTCATTTATACCTGCTCCATTAAATCCGCCCTGTGCCAGCTCGCCAATCATATCAAGCGACTCCTGTCTATCCTCGGCAGACATACTTCTTAAATAACAATTCAGAAACTCATCCAAAACTGCCATATTTTCATCCCTGGTTCCCTCCACAAGCTCAAAGGAACCATTCTCCCCAAACTTAAAGAAGGTATTCGGGCAATGATTTTCCAAAAATCCTCCCTCTCCGATATCATAACCTTTATAAAAAGTAGTCTTTCCCACATCATTCAAAAGAGGATTCACATAATCTCCCTCTACATTATGATTGGTAATCTTATCCTGATTCGCAGAAATCTCAGCCATATATTTCATCATAAACGCATCAGAGAAGCCCTGTCCGTCAAAGGAAACACAGCGATCCACAGAATCATCCAAAAGAGTTATGTACTTCGCCTTATTTCCGCCCTTTGAATGTCCGGTTACCGTAACCGTATCATACTTTTCCAAATCAAGCGACTGATACCAGTCCAGTGCATTCTGCTGAAAAGGTGTCGATACCTTGTCATTTGCCTTGGTAAGTCCTCCACCCACAAAATTATCATGCCACTCCTTTAATGCTGTTCCGCGGAAGGTCACAACAGCCTCATTCGTGGAAGGATCCACAAATACTGCGCTGACACCGCCACCGCCGCCATCTTTCACACTGTCCACATGTACTTCCGCAATCTGCATATTCATCAGCTGTTCGTCATTTTTAACCGCCTGAATGATATTCTTCCATTCCTCGCCAGTTATTAAAGAGCCATAATCCTTGGAAACTTCCAAAGCCTCCACGTTAATATTGTTAATAAACTTCGCTACCGTTGTTGCTTTTGTATCAGCAATATTCCGTAATGGCTTAGTATCGGTCATATACATTAAATTATTTAAAAGCAATAGTTGCTCCGTTGATAATTGTTCATCCATTTCTGTTCCTCTTCCCCTACTAATTATTATTTATACTCTCGCTTATGCTGATACAATAAATATCTCACTATAAAGCTCCGTTTCTTCGTCTCCTGCATCTAAAATGACCACATCAAAGCTTCCCGTTATGCCTTTACCGGTCAGAAACGCATTAATCTCCTGCACCTTTTGGGCATAAGTCTCCTCATTTGATGCATTTTCAGAAATATAAATGGTAGTATCCTGCTGCATTTTAATTTCACCGCTTACCACCTTGCTGACATCCAGCTTCTCATCAAACTCTCTGCCCTCTACGGTGGTGACATTCGTACTAACCCTCAAACAGTTCGGAAATTCCGCCTTAAGCAGCGTAAATAACTGCTCTGCCAATTCTTCCTCCTTGATATCGCCGTAGAAATTGTCCTCTGCCACATATACAGGTTCTTCTCCCTCCAAGACATCCAAATACAGGGCATAATACTGCTCCTCATTATTCACTTCCACAAAATCAAAAGTCGTATAACTGTTCACCACATTTTTCGGTGCACACCCCACTATCTTAAAAGAATAAGATGGGTACTTCTCCCTCAGATAATCCATTGCAAAATCATACTGCTTTAGAACCTCTACCTGCCATCCGTAAAGATCCCCTTCCTTTACTCTTTCTGCTTTAACAGAAATTGCACATAACAATTCCTCCTGTTCTGCAGTCAACTCATACATTACTTCTTCACCTTCCTCATAATAATTTTCATTATACTCGCATCCCTCTTGCATTTTACCGCAACCGGTACACAAAAGGCACACTCCCAGCATCAACAACATCTTTTTCATCATGCCATTGGTCCCCCTGCTTTTATTATCCCCGGTTCTCGTTATCTTTGAACCGCGAAACAGTATAAAGTATAGCACAATAAAAATATATTATCAAGTAACCCAAAAGCTTCCGACGCACATATGCCGGAAGCCCTACCCTTTACAGTTTATAAGCAATCTATGACTGCTCCTTCATTTCTTCACCATTATTAATATTATCTTCTGCCTCATTACCATTTTCTTTTACTTCCTGAAGAGCTTCCACAAGTGCTGCCTTCGCAGAACGCTTTGCCGTCTTTCCGGTACTCTTGCGCTTCTTTGCCTTTGCAGTGTTCTCCGCCTCTTCCTGGTTCATATCACATTTCCCTTGGAAAATAGCATTTTCATCAATCACAATCGCTCCGGTTTTCAAATCACCGATTAGCTTTGCGGTAGAAATAAGCTCTGCTCTCTCCGGCGCAACCACATTGCCGATAATTTCACCACCGATTACAATGGATGCCGCTTCCACATCCCCGTGAATTACACCGGTTGCCCCTACTATCAGCTGTCCTGAGATTCTCACATTGCCCTCTACAACACCATCAATTCTTGCCGCAGTCTCGCAGCTGAAATCTCCACCAACCACACAGCCCTTTCCAAGTATTGTTTTAATTACTGTCGTTTCTTCTTTTTTAAACATCTGTAACCCCTTTTCCTTAACCGCTGATTTCCATGATATCTGTAGGATTTACATATACGCCATCCTTAAGCATCTGATATCCCAAAGCGGTATTTTCTTCCCCAATAATGAACAGTGTCTGATTTTGCTTCACCGTATCTCCTACCTTTACAAGTGCCTCACCCTTGTTACGATATACGGTCTGATACCCATTCCCATGGTCGATAGTCAGATTATAGCCGTACTCAGCATCTTCCACAAGTGTAAATACAGTGCCTTCCGCAGCAGATACTACAAGTGCACCCTCCGAAGCAGTAAATATGCACATGGGTGTCTCTCCTTCCTGCTCCTCAATAGATGCCGAACCTGACAACGGAAGTAAAGTCGGCATGGTAAGTGATTCCAGTCTGGCTACCATTTCCGCTTCTGCTGCCACCTTCTGGTTGATGGTCTCGCTCATAATCGCCATCTTATCATTTAATTCATCAATCTCCGCCTGCAAAGCATCCTTCTCGGCTTTCGTATCCTCTTCTTTCTGCAAAAGTGCCGCTTCCAAAGACTCAATTTCCTCATGATACTCGTTAATCTTTACTGTTGCGCTTTCCCAGATTTTCTGCTCATAGGATACATATCCCAGCAGAACACCGATAATCACACAAAGCACACCAATGATAATACGAACTACCCATGGGCTGAATCGGAACTGCTTTACACCGGCATCTACTGCATCCGAGGTTACAATTACTACATGATTCAGTTTTCGTTTATGTTTCTTAGGTTCCATAAAAAAGTTACCTCCGATAAAATCCAAATCATTTTACCACAGGCAACTTTTTTACTCAATCAGTTTTTAACATTTTTGTAACATTTTACCAAAAACTAAGCGTATTAAACATCTAAAGCCATGTCTCCTTGTGCAATTAATCCCCTTTTTCGCATAAATTCCGACACAGCAAGAGTGAGGCTTTTTTACAATATTGGACACCTGTAGCATGGATGTTCCTACACCTTGAGCAATCAAACCACCCATTTTATTCTCACGATAGCCTGCCACGGCAAAGCCTACCATATTACAGCAACAGCCAATCGTTGCCACACCAGTCGTCCCAATCATGGTAAGAGGTGCACTCTTTAATTTACACGCCGCACCTACACCGATTCCCGCACCGGTCAGGGTCTTTGCCGCATTTCTCATGGTTAATGAATATGTACCGATGGTTCCGCCAATTAATGTACCAATCTAACAAATAATCGTACCGATAATCAGCGTAGAGAACAGTCCCAGTGCCATTCCGCTTAAGCCATCGATAAAAATCTCGTTCATTATTCTTTTAAATTTTACCATTGCCCTATTGTACCTCCACCGGCAACATAATCATCCTGATAGCAAACCAATGCTTGTCCCGGGGTAGGTGCTCTTTGTGACTCTTCAAATATACATTCCACATGCCCGTCATCCAGCCGGCTTCATATTCTGAAACAAAATACTCTTTTCCCCATACCTAATATGTCTCGCTGACATCCTCTTCTTTTTCTGCGATATCACTTACCGGCTTTTTCAGCCCCTCAATCACAATATGATTCTTCTCTGTGTAGTCCCATAGAGCCGCATGAATCGCCTCTTCAGCTAAAAGAGAGCAGTGAACCTTCACCGGTGGCAGGCCATCCAAGGCTTCACATACAGCCTTATTTGTCACTTGCAATGCTTCCTGTATGGTCTTTCCCTTCACAAGCTCTGTTGCCATACTACTTGTTGCAACTGCTGCACCACATCCAAAAGTCTTAAACTTCACATCCTGAATAATACCATTTTCATCAATATCCAGATACATTCGCATAATATCTCCGCATTTGGCATTTCCTACGGTTCCAACACCGCTTGCATTCTCTATTTCTCCCACATTTCTGGGATTATTAAAATGGTCCATGACCGTTTCACTATACATATTACTTTCCTCCTTTTTTCAAGAAATCTTCATATAAAGGTGACATACTTCTTAATCTTTCCACAATATTCTTTAGCTCGTCCACCGTGTAATCAATCTCTTCTTTTGTAGTCTCCCCGGATAAAGTGAGGCGAAGGGAACCATGTGCTATTTCATGGGGAAGACCAATGGCCAGAAGTACATGGGACGGATCCAGAGAGCCGGAAGTACATGCAGAACCGCTGGAACCGCAAATTCCCTTTTGGTCTAGTAGAATCAGCAAAGATTCTCCTTCTATATATTGAAAACAGAAATTAGCATTATTGGGCAGTCTTTTCTCCCTCTCACCATTTAATCTGCTATAAGGAATTTCCTTAAGTACTCGTTCAATCAAATAATCTCTAAGCTCTGTTTCATATGCCACTCTCTCACGAAGTGAGTTCTTTGCCAGCTCTGCGGCTTTTGCAAAGCCTACAATTCCCGGAACATTGTGTGTACCTGCTCTTCTTGACCTTTCCTGTGCACCACCATGAATGAAGGAGCGAATTTTCACACCCTTCCTGATATACATCAGTCCGATTCCCTTTGGCCCGTTAATCTTATGCCCGCTGGCACTGAGCATGTCGATATTCATTGCATCCACATCAATTGCAATATGCCCAAATGCCTGCACTGCATCCGTGTGAAATAATACTCCGTGACTTTTTGCAATCTGTCCGATTTCTGCAATGGGCTGAATCGTACCAATCTCATTATTTGCAGTCATAACAGAAATTAAAATGGTGTCTGGGCGAATTGCTTTTTCCAGCTCGTCCAGCTTCACAGTTCCATATTCATCCACGTCTAAATAAGTCACTTCATACCCCTTCTTCTCTAAATACTCACAGGTATGGAGAATGGCATGATGCTCAATCTTTGTTGTAATAATATGCTTTCCCTTATTACTGTAAGCCTCTACAGTCGCCTTCAATGCCCAGTTATCCGACTCGGAACCACCACCGGTAAAATATATTTCTTCTGGATTGGCATGAATCAGCTCTGCAAGCGTTTCCCTCGCCTTTGCTACTGCCTTGGCTCCCTCTCCCGCAAAAGAGTAAATGGAAGATGGATTTCCATAGTACTCTGTAAAATACGGAGTCATAGCCTCTACTACTTCAGGGTACACCCTTGTTGTTGCTGCATTATCTAAATAAATAATCTTACTCATATATTCATCCTCTCTTTTTTATTCAAACGACGCTGGGTGGATTTGAACCACCAACTTCTGTTTTGCAAACCTATGCCCTTAAAGCTGCTGCCGCATCTAACCCAATAGAACCAGAGATTTTGTGTTCTAGAAAAAAATCTCTGGTTATTTGCGTCATTAATTATTGTTAAATAATGGTGTTGATAAATATCTGTCACCGGAGTCAGGAAGAAGTACCACAATATTCTTTCCCTTATTCTCAGGTCTGTTTGCCAGAATGGCTGCAGCCTTTAATGCAGCTCCAGAGGAAATTCCTACAAGAATTCCTTCACTTACCGCAAAGTTTCTTCCTTCTGCAAATGCGTCTTCATTTTCAATAGTAATGATTTCATCATAAACATCCGTATTCAACACAGCCGGTACAAAACCAGCTCCAATGCCCTGAATCTTATGAGCTCCCGGAGTTCCGGTTGATAAAACGGGGCTTCCTGCCGGTTCCACTGCAACGACCTTCACATTCGGATTTTTCTCTTTCAAATATTCTCCCACACCGGTAATCGTACCGCCTGTACCTACTCCGGCAACAAAGATATCCACCTTTCCATCGGTCTGTTCCCAGATTTCAGATCCTGTAGTTGCCTTATGTACTGCAGGATTTGCAGGATTGACAAACTGTCCAAGAATAACCGCTCCCGGAATGGTCTGCTGAAGCTCTTCGGCTTTAGCAATAGCTCCCTTCATACCCTTTGCACCTTCTGTAAGTACTAATTCTGCACCATATGCTTTTAAAAGATTTCTTCTCTCTACACTCATGGTATCCGGTAAAGTGAGAATTGCTCTGTACCCCTTCGCTGCCGCAACTGCTGCCAGACCGATTCCGGTATTACCACTTGTAGGTTCAATAATGGTTGCACCTTCCTTAAGAATACCCTTCTGCTCTGCATCTTCAATCATTGCTTTTGCAATTCTATCCTTCACAGAACCTGCCGGGTTTAAATACTCCAGCTTTGCGAGGATTGTTGCATCCTTAACCTCTGCCTTTTTAGAGTACCCATTCAGCTTTAATAATGGAGTACCTCCAATCAATTCCAATGCACTTTCAATAATTTTGCTCATATTAACCTCCCCTCTTATTCTATATTTTTCATATATGTTTAGTATGATATAAGAATACCACACTTACTAGCTCTTGTACAGTATGCATTTTCTTCAAATGGTTATAGGTATTACCTATAACAAACCTTTTACTGCCAGCTCCAAATATTCTGCCACTATCAAGCCAAGGCTTGGCTTTTTTTACAATGAGCTGCTCCAGTTTGCTCTCAGACAGCTTTAAGTCCCTGAAATCCAGCCGAAGCAAATAGGTTCCTTCGTTTTCCCCCTTCCCACCGGATTGTGAGGGTTGCCTCTTCGAACACTCTCTCAAACTCAGAAATTAAATCTTTTTCTGATTCAATTCCAACGGATAAACGTAAAACTCTCTCATTAATTCCATTCTTCTGAAGCAAATCCTTCGGTACATCTGCGTGTGTCTGCGTAATAGGATATGTGATAAGAGTCTCCACACCGCCCAAGCTTTCTGCGAACTGAATTAGACGCCCATTTTTTAAAATGCTCTTTGCAAATTTTTCATTGGCAACTTCGAAGGTTACCATTGCGCCAAAGCCTCTGCTTTGCTTTTTCATGATTTCATATCCGGGATGTTTCTCAAGTCCTGGATAGAAAACCTTTTTGACTTCATTTTGTGACTCCAGCCAATGCACAATCTTAAAGGCATTCTCCTGCGCTTTCCCCATCCTTACTCCTAATGTCTTGATACCTCGTAAAATCAGCCAGCTGTCAAAAGGCGCAAGAACTGCTGCGTGCGTTCTTCCTTGGGATGGTTGAAGATTTCGTTTGCAGAACCTTCCTCCACTACTACTCCTCCATCCATGAAGACCACCCTATTTGCTACTTCCTGTGCAAATTTAATCTCATGTGTTATCACAATCATGGTAGTACCTTCCTTTGCCAGCCCTTTGATTACACTTAAGACCTCACCGACCAGCTCCGGATCAAGAGCAGAGGTTGGTTCATCAAAATCTTCCCTGGTTCCAGAATATAAGAGTCCATCCGTTACATTATCAAAGCCACCGATGACTGCCTTGCCACCGAAATACTTCTTACCTTCCTGGAAGCCAAGATCCTCTGCATGGACAGCCCAGTTTACTACACTTACCGGATAATCTCTGTATACGGAAAGGGATATTCTTATTGCCCGCATATCCGCAGATATGAAGAATATTATCCTGTGCCAGCTTGTTTGCTTCTGCAAGAATCTTTTTCTCACTTGGTGCAATATATGCACTGTAAATCTGTGCAGGAACCTTACGGTTCGGATTATTGACACTGAGGTAGATACCATCTGCCAAGCCCGGCTTTACAACCTCTTTAATTAACTCTGTGATGCTGTCTGCAATGGTATAAAGAGCAGTCGCAACTGCTGATGCATCTTCCTCTGGGAAGGAAATAAGCTTTGGCAAACCTGCGAAACCATTACCCAGTCCAAGCAACAGATGATTAAAGGGAGAGAATACATTGAGGAATAATAATCTGTCATCTCCGAAAATCTTACGCCCCCCCCTGTACCAATTCTACATTCTTAGAAAAGAATGGATGATCCTTGGTAATAGGCTTTAAGTTTCTCAAATTCTCTACACGTTTTTCTTTTCATAATGTCCTCTCTCCTTTCTTACTATTCCTATTTCTTAAGTAGGTTATTCCCCATGACGCAATCATACTCCCTCTATCGGATATTGTCTAATACGTAAAAAAATGACTGGTTATAGTTTTTGTCTATAACCTGTCATTCTAACACTTACTCATTACTATGCTGCCAGTCCACCAAATCCTTCAACGTCACTGTGTCAACCACATCATTAATCGCATCACTTATTTTTTTCCACAGAGGAAATGTTACACAACCATTTTGCCTTTCACACTCTTCCATATCCTCTACACAGGACACCGGTGCCAGACTCCCCTCCGTCAACCTCAGAATCATTCCAACCGTATAATCCTCCGGACGCTTCTTAAGAGTATATCCACCCAGTGGACCACGTACACTCTTTACATAACCTGCCTTATTAAGCACTGATATAATCTGCTCCAGATATTTATCCGATATACCCTGTCGTTCAGCCACATCCTTGATACGAATAGGATTACCATCATCATTCGTTGCAAGGTCAATCATTAGTCTTAAAGCATATCTTCCCCTTGTGGATATTTTCATTTCGTACCTCCTCTATTTCAATGCTTTGTCTTTATATTTTGATAATTCCTCAATATATTTCTGTCCCAATGAGCTTACGGCCACTCCTTTTCTGGAAAGATATCCGATGGTCATTATTTCATCCGACTTTAATCGTATGGCACAATAATCCTCTCCATTCAATTCCTCGCAAATGATGCCTGAGCACAATGTATACCCATTTAAGCCCACCATTAGATTCAGCAGCGTAGCTCTGTCGTTTGCTTTAATAAGCTGCTTGTAATGATATGTACTAAGCACCTCTTCCGCAAAATAAAACGAATTATTATTGCCCTGCTCAAAGGACAGGCAGGGATAATTCTCCAACTCCTCCAAAGCAATTTCCTCCCGCTCTGCCAATGGATGCCCCTTCCACATATATACATAGATATGGCAGTCCAGAATAGGATGAAACTCCAGACCGTATTCTGCGAACAGCTTATTAAGCACTTTCTGGTTAAAATCATTGACATACAAAATGCCAATCTCACTTCGGAAGTTCTTCACATCCTCAATCACTTCATAGGTCTTGGTCTCGTGAATGGCAAATTCATATTCATCCATACCAAACTGCTTTACCATCTCCACAAAATCATTCACAGCGAAGGTATAATGCTGGGTAGATACGCCGAATTTTTTCTTAACATTCTCTTTTTCAATATATTTGGTCTCTATCAGCTGATACTGCTCCACCACCTGTCTGGCATATCCAACGAATTCCTCTCCCTCAGGAGTAACAAATACGCCTTTATTACTCCTTCTAAATACCTCGATTCCGATTTCTTCTAAATCCTTGATTGCAGAAGAAAGGCTGGGCTGCGATATAAATAACTGCTTCGCCGCCTCATTCATAGACTTTGCCTCTGCTACAGTGATTACATACTTTAGCTGTGTAAGTGTCATGTTCTACCTCGGTATTATCTATACTATATCCTATTTTTTCGATAGGATATATAGAATAATATCATTTTACGCCGATTTGTCAATGTACTATTCTCTGTCGTATTCTTTATTTTTGTTACTCCATAAAAAACTCCGCCGCCACATAATCTTAACCCCATCCGGCATTTGTGGCTCTACGTTGTACCACACTCCTGCTTCTCAAATGCAAATCTGGAGCCCCAATACAACGTTTCTGAAGAATGATTCACCAGCTCAGCTTCTACATATTCTTCCGAAACTTCTGTTACATAGAAAGAAAATCCGTCTGCTGCAACTACATCATAAGTGCTCTTTTCTCCAAGTATAATAGAGCTGCGATTGCATAGCAGCAATAATCCTCCTGCTACAATCACAATCAAACACAGAATACAACAAGCATTTTTATTTTATTCATTCCACTTTCCCCACATACAATGGCATATGCATTGCCCGCATAGCTCCCTCTATATCTTTATACATTTATATCTTACTATTCCTCTCGTCATTTGTCCATTCCATTACCACCACAAATTTCCCTCCTCCTTTTTTCACTTAATCGCTTTACTTTTTTAAAGTATTATGGTACTATGGTCTTGTTATACAAGTAAGTATGACACATATATTTTTTGGAGGTATCTGTGATGAACAAAGGTACAGTAAAGTGGTTTAACAACCAGAAGGGTTACGGTTTCATCTCTGATGAAGCTGGCAACGATGTATTCGTACACTACTCAGGATTAAACATGGAAGGCTTCAAGTCTTTAGAAGAAGGCCAGGCTGTTGAATTCGAAGTAGTTAACGGAGAAAAGGGTCCTCAGGCTGTTAACGTAACAAAGTTATAATTTAAGTTATAACGCATTAATCAGTAACACGATGTACCTGTTCTTTTTACAATAACACTTGTTGTTTAGTGTATATAGACTGCAATATCGTTTTATAGGATTAAAGACAAAAGCTGTACCGGGTGGTACAGCTTTTTCTTTGCGCGAGCGATGAGCCGAGCTTTGCTTTCGAACCTGCTGGCACGGCCCAGTTTGCACAATTGGGAAGTGGAAGCCTTCCAACTCAGGTGCCCTCCGGCTGGCACTCCCGCAAGCGATTTCTACTGTGCTTGGAAGCTCCAGACGCCCGTCTGACCTCAAACATACAAAGGAGATTTCCGTATAATCAGGCGGTATATCCTGTGTACCGTCAAAACTAATAAAGGAAGATAACGAGGTGCGTATGCGGTGGAATCACGAAGTAGACCGAGCTTTAGTCAGCCAAGTGCCGGAGGATGAGATACGGCAGATAAAGAATGAATTTATCACAGACCGTATCAGGCAATCTATTGACACATGGGGAAATGGACCTGAACTGTTGCAGAAAATTATATTTACTGCAATAAAGGCACTGGCACTTCTGATTTCCAGGGTACTGACAGCCATAAGGGAACTGAAAAACAAACTGTTCCACGAAACACTTGAAAAACCAAGCACGACAGCTGCTCCACCGTTACAAAAACAGCGGTGGCGGAACAGCCCAAGCCACAGATTTAAAAGGGCTTGCAAGACTTACCAAGAAAAAGGAGCTTGACAGTAAGATTGACCGCAAGAACGAGGAAATCGACATCCTCAAAGCCGGATTATCAGGTATCGTCAGAAAGCATGGATTTAGAACTGTGCAGGAGTTCTACACAGCATTTAAAGCCTCACAGAATGCTTTTTACAAGTACCAAAAGGAATGTACCAAGTGGGAGGGAAACTATGTAGAGAAAGCTACTCCAAAGGCAGAGACCTTGTACGAACGATTGCAGAGATATCAAAGAGAACCTGATAAACAGCATACAGAACGGACTTACCATAACAAGGATAAAGGGGCGAGATGAATCGCCCCTCATAATTTTTTCTACTACTTCTTTGAATAAGCTATAGCATCAACTTGAAATAGCAAACCACCCGGATCGGCAAATTCAGTCTGAATCGACTTGCGTACAGGATATTTACCATTAAATCTTTCTTTAATGACTTTTTCCATTGTTGGAATATCCCAGATATTTCTAAACAGGCAATTCATCTGTACCACATCTTCAAGAGTTAAACCCACTAATGCCAATCGCTCTTCCATTTCATCAAAAGCACCATTAATCTGTTGCTCAATAGTACCGCCTATATTACGGACACAATAATTCAAAAAGCAAAATTCTCCTGCTTTGATAATCCCTGAATGTGCCCAATTCTCATTAATATCATATCTTTCAATTTCTTTCATTTTATTCTACTCCTAACTTTTTAATATTACTTGGAGAATTATTGGTTTGAAGAAATTCTGCAAAGCACTTCAATTGGTTTGCAATCATTTCTATCATATCGTCATTTGGTTCAATCTGTGGTTCCCACCACCATTTTTTTATGACAAATTCTCCAGCCTGACGAACTGGTTCTGCCTCGAACCTTGCAACAAATTGACCATTATATAGCACAGGTAATACATAGTAACCGAATTTTCTTTTGACAACAGGGGTATACACTTCCCAGCAATAAGTAAAGTCAAATATCATTTCTAACATTTTCCTATCCCACATAATATTGTCTAGCGGTGCAATGAATTTTACATAACTATTTCGGGGTTGATATTTCATATAATCTTGAAAATTTTTTGAGATATAGAAAGACTCATTGATTCCTTCAACATGTATTTCTTCGACTCTATCTTTCTCAATCAGCGTTTGCAGGGTGGCACTGCGAATCTCGCTATCGTTTAAAAAACGTCCCTGCCAAGCTGCTCCCGATTTATTCCAAATAAAACCAACACTCTGTATTCTTCTTTCTATGTACCATTCTAAAAATTCTTCTATTGTCATGTTCTCATCACGTTGAAAATCTTTTCTGTCGAGTACTCGCTCTGTCAAATCGAAATACTTCTGTGTACCTCGTTTATCAGCTACGCAGAGTTCACCACTGTTAAACAAATAATCTAACGCAGCACTAGAGAGCTTCTTATGTCCCCACCGACTTTCACGTACTTCTCCAATTGAAATATCTTTTGTTCCTGTCTTGCCGTGCTGGACTACAAAATTTCTGACATCATCTAATATATTCAATACTCCTGTTTGATTACGGTATTCCAGTGTGGGGAGCACATGCTTGTGATACTCATCTCTAACAAACCTAAAGTGGGAAAAATCTTTGGCGTCATAAATACACATTTCTTTATCAAATCCATCAATCAATTTGTGTTCTTTGTATAATAGATTGTAAAGATCCTGTTCTTTATAATCATTCACCCTTGCCTGTAATACTAAATCGGCATTCCTTGCTACAACATTCAAGGGATCATATTGAATGCTGTGTATTCTCTGCATTATCTTTTCTGCCCCTGCTTTTCCAGACAACGCTTCTGCACCATCCAAATTGTGGTAGCGACATAGCATATGTCTTGCCTCTTCTTTCGAATATAAATTCATCCTTATTCCTCATATACCATCTGTATTTCTTTACAAGTTTTTATAATGCGTTCTTTTATTTCTTGCGGTTCGATTATCTTTACCCTATTTCCAAAAGAAAGAATCACTCCATACCAAAATGTCTCATGCTCTGGTACAGAAAAACAAAACTCAAAATCACCATTTTCAAACTCTTGTGTGATTCGTCCGTTCAAGTATTCCCTACATTTCGATTTTATGATTGCGTTTCCATAAAGCTTGATATGTACAACCTTTTCAATACCATCTTTTATACTTATATCTGTTAGATTATGATTTTTTGAATTCTTTGTATCGGTTGCTGCCAAGTTTTCCATACGCACTAACTTAAACATACAATAGTCCTGATATTTTTCACAATATCCAATTAGATACCAATTGTACCATTTATATTGCAATTGCACCGGCTCAACTTCAATCACTTTTACTTCATCGTGACTATTCGTATAAGAAAATCGAACAATACATTTTTTCTCGATTGCATCTTCTAATAGCATTAACTGTTCTTTTATTTTGCCATCTTCACTTGCGACTGCTAAATCTACGGAAACAGCAATGTTCCCTGCATAATTTAAGCTTTTTATTTTCTCTAAAGTCTGTTCTAAACTTTTACTTGTATATGCACTTGCCATCCCTTTCAGGGCAGTAACAATCCAATCATATTCATGACTTGTTGCAACTTGCTTTTCTAAAACAAAGTCATCCATAATTTGATAACCGCCTTCTACACCATAAAAAGATTGAATTGGAATCCCCGCTTGATCTAATGATTCCAGATCTCTCATAATCGTTCTAGCCG
>F42_Fallow_Deer__coassemble_383_pt1 | contig 19948 bp, 21 predicted proteins | sample F42_Fallow_Deer__metabat2_low_PE_003 | metagenome-assembled genome bin F42_Fallow_Deer
AGGTATTCTTTTTGGTCAATTCCCTTTACTCTTTAAAGTATACAGGAAGCTCCTTATTAAATTATCTAGTCATAAATGCCCGAAACACTATATTCAATACAGTTTATAAGGCATGACTAACCTCTTTTACAGCCTCTCACTATATAGCATTCCAAAATATCCCTTACAAGCAAGCTGACTGAATAATAAACAAAAATCTGCACAATTTTTGACAACCACCATCATTTTACTATAAAATTAGTTTTTCGTCGACAAGGAAAATAGTCTCATATACCAATCAATAATTTTAACTATTTTTATATTTCTATACAAAAACACATTTGATATCCCTTCAGTGCTCCCCCCTCCCCAAACACATACCCATCCACCTCCCCCAGAAGATTCCTTGCAAATATCTCATCGGTCAGCCCACTTCCCACACACTTGGCATAGGCCTCTTTGCGGCACCATACCCGGTAAAAGGCTTCCGCACCACCGGAAAGCGCATATGCTCTCTCCGGCTCAGAAAATCTTTTAGCAATGAGCTCCGGCTTTCTCACCGGGCGCATTTCCTGAATATCAATACCTACAGGCAACTTATCAAATACCATCACCAGATACTCTCCGGAGTGGGAGATATTGAAATGCCAAGGATTACCTTCCACATAAGGTTTGCCATGCTCTCCCCGTAGAATTTCAATGCCACAGTCTTCCGTAGGAAGCTCTTCATAAGTCACTTGACAGCTTCCATCAGTCTCCCACCCCTTCCGAAAAACTGCATACGAAAAAAGACGCCTCTGCGCCTCTTTCCGTTTTTCTTTATCCAGTTCTTTCATGGAAAGAATATAAAACATTTATACCTCATTTTCTGTGCATGCACATTCAGCCATGCATCTCGATTTGATTGCTTCGCAATAAACAGTTGCTACGCAACTGCAAATCTCGATGTCGCCCGGAACGCCATATACGAAAATGTGTCGATGTTCTTATGAAAGCAAGCTTTCAACGAAATCTACTCATTTTCTGTGCATGGCTGAACCTTTAACGCAATTTCCAATTCATCAAGCTGCTTCGGATCTACAAGGTTCGGTGCATCGGTCATAAGACATGATGCATCCTTTACCTTCGGGAATGCGATAACTTCACGGATGTTGTCAGCCTTTACAAGAAGCATTACAAAACGGTCAAGGCCGATAGCAAGTCCTGCGTGAGGCGGAACACCGTACTTGAATGCATTTAATAAGAATCCAAACTGATTATAAGCCTGCTCCATGGTGAAGCCAAGGCACTTAAACATCTTCTCCTGCACATCGTTCTGGAAGATACGAACGCTACCGCCGCCCAGCTCTACGCCGTTAAGAACGATATCGTAAGCCTTTGCACGTACGCGGCCCGGATCGGTATCTAAGTACTGTAAGTCCTCATCCATAGGCATGGTGAACGGATGATGCATTGCTACAAATCTCTCCGCTTCCTCATCCCACTCCAAAAGAGGGAACTCCGTTACCCAGAGGAAATTGAATTTATTTTCATCAATCATCTCAAGCAGCTTAGCAACTTCACATCTCAGTGCACCAAGACTCGCCCATACTACACTGTTCTTATCTGCTGCAAAGAATAAAAGGTCTCCCTTTTCTCCATCCATAGCCTTTACAAGAGCGTCAAGCTGCTCTTCTGTCATAAACTTTGCAAAAGAAGACTTGTAGGTACCGTCTTCCTGTACTGCAAGGTAAGCAAGACCCTTTGCACCGTAATCCTTCACAAATGCGGTAAGAGCGTCGATTTTCTTACGAGGCATGCCTGCCTGTCCCTTTACGTTGATACCGCGTACAGAACCGCCTGCGGAAAGTGCACCGGTAAATACGCCGAATTCACAATCCTTCACCACTTCTGATACATTCACAAGCTCCATACCGAAACGGGTATCCGGCTTGTCGCTACCATATCTGTCCATAGCTTCCTGCCAGGTCATACGAGGAATCGGAAGTGTTACATCAAGTCCGATTGCTTCCTTACAAACCTTCGCTACCATTCCTTCTGTTGCTGCGATAACATCATCTACATCTACAAAAGAAAGCTCCATATCCACCTGGGTAAACTCCGGCTGTCTGTCTGCACGAAGGTCCTCATCACGGAAGCACTTTGCAATCTGGAAATATCTGTCATATCCTGAACACATAAGGAGCTGCTTGAAAATCTGCGGAGACTGAGGAAGTGCGTAGAAATTGCCGGGATGAACACGGCTGGGCACTAAGTAGTCTCTTGCTCCCTCGGGGGTAGACTTACATAAAATAGGAGTCTCAATCTCCAGGAAGCCTTCCGCTGCTAAATGAGTACGGATAGTGGTTGCAATCTTACTTCTAAGAATAAGATTCTTCTGGATATCCGGTCTTCTAAGATCCAAATAACGATATTTTAAACGAAGCTCCTCCTTGGTCTTAGAGTCTGCCTCAATCGGGAAAGGAGGTGTCTCTGCCTCGGACAGAATGCGAACTTCTGTTGCACGGATTTCGATTTCACCGGTAGCTAAGTTCTCATTTACCGCACCCTCACGCTTACACACCTTACCTACTACTGCCACTACGAATTCACTACGAAGCTTTCCTGCCTTCTCAAAATACTCCGTTCCGCACTCGCTCTCCTCGAAAATAACCTGCAAAATACCTGCTCTGTCTCTAAGGTCTACGAATACGATACCACCTTTATTACGCTGCTTCTGCACCCAGCCCATAACGGTTACGGTTTCGCCCACATTTGCGGTGGTAATCTCACCACATCTATAGCTTCTCTTTAAACCTTTCATTGACTCTGCCATAATTAATATTCCTTCTTTCTATTTCTTTAATGGATCCTTATAGAACTCCACAAATTCTTCATAGCCCTGCGCCATCAGCTGTTCCTTCTGGAACTTCTTATTCTTGTTCATACGCGCTACCAGCACCTGAATGCCGTCTGCACGCTTCTCCTGTGCCTGTGCAATCACGTTGCAAAGGTCTTGGCCGCCAACACCCTTTTCAATCAAGTAAGCTACCTTATTTGCACTGCCCGGTACCTTAAAGCCACTCTCCACCAGAAGCATTACGATACGCTCAAAGCCGATGGAGAATCCACATGCCGGCACGTCCTGACCGGTAAACTTACCAACCATCTTATCGTAACGTCCGCCGCCACCGCAGCTTCCGCCAAATTCCGGAATGGCAATCTCAAAAATAGTTCCGGTATAGTAAGACATACCACGTACCAAGGTTGCATCAAATACGATTTCAAAATCTGAGCACTTGGTTGCCTGTACGCTCTCCATAATCTCGGTAAGACCGGTGTGTACTTCCTCTGCAAGGAAGCCTTCCAGCTCTCCTGCAAGGTAAGCCACCTTATTCTCTGCAGTCTCTAAGCCCTTGAAAAGTGCTAGGTACTTATCTACGCACTCTTTTGCGAAGCCATTCTCTATAAGCTCCTTCTCCACACCTTCAAAGCCAATCTTGTCCATCTTATCCAATGTAATAAATACACTATCATAGGATTCCTCAGCAAATCCACTATATGCAGCCATTGCTTTCAAAATCTGTCTATCGTTGATACGAATCTGGAAATTCTTAAAGCCCAGCTTACCTAATGTAGTAGTGGTTGCAAGGATTAACTCGATTTCTGCAAGGTTAGACGGCTCACCTAAGATATCAATATCACACTGCATGAACTGACGGAAACGCCCTCTCTGAGGACGGTCTGCACGCCATACATTACCCATCTGAAGTGCCTTAAAGGGAGAAGGCAGGTTCGCACTGTTATTGGAATAATAGCGCACAAGTGGCACGGTCAAATCATAACGAAGACCACCGTCTACCACTTCCTCTTCGGTGGCAGCAGCTTCTACATTTAACTTCTCGCCACGCTTTAAAATCTTAAAAATTAACTTTTCGTTATCGCCGCCCTGCTTGTTGGTCAGGTTGGCAATGTTCTCCATACTAGGAGTCTCAATGGAGGTAAATCCAAACTTCGCATAGGTCTCTTTGATAACACCCATCACGTAATCTCTGATTTGCATTTCCTCCGGTAAAATATCCTTCATACCGGTAACCGGTTTCTTACTTAATGCCATAATCTATTCCCTCATTCTTACATTTAATCTACTTTACTATATATATTTTGTTCTTCTGTGTCAACTCTTCTAAGGCTATTTCTCCAAGGAAAACAGCTCTTCCTTGCGTTTTACCATCTCATCAATCTTCTCAATGTAAAGCTTCACATCCTTCACATTGTCGCATCTTTCGATTCTGCCATCGGGAAGCACAATCTTAGTGATGCTTCCGGCACCACAGGCTACAATGGTCTGTTTTTCTTCCATAATGAGAATATTATAAATACCAAACTTCCCCGGCACTGCGTAACCTACATTCTCAAAATTTCCCGACATATTCTTCTGACGATACAGATAGTATGGCTCCATAGAAAGCTCTTTGGCCCCCTGCGCCGCAATTTTCATGGTTTCGTCGGTGTTATGTAAGGTCTTTACACCATTTTCCATAATCCACTGGCTTAGCTTGGACGCCCTTTTGATTGCAAGAGAATGGACCGTCAGGGAATCTGGTGCAAGCTCCACCACCTTATCAATAGTACGCTGTACATCCTCCTCCAGCTCTCCCGGAAGCCCCAGAATCAAATCCATATTGATATTTTTAAAGCCAATTTCCCTTGCCATATGATAAGCTTCAATGACCTGCTCTACGGTATGACGTCTTCCAATCATCTGCAAGGTCTCCTGCTTGAAAGTCTGGGGATTGATGGAGATACGGGTGACACCATGCTTATAAAGCACCTCCAGCTTCTCTCTGGTAATGGAATCCGCACGTCCTGCCTCCACCGTAAACTCCTGCACCGTAGAGAAATCAAATTTTTCCTTCAATGCAGTAATGAGTCTATCCAGCTGCTCTGCTTCCAGCGTGGTAGGTGTTCCGCCCCCAATATACACCGTGTCTAGAATCTTATGGGCATATCTCCTAGACACATAATCCATTTCCTTAATCAGACAGTCCACATACTCCTCTACTACCTGACGATATGCAGCAATCGCATAGGACGTAAAGGAACAATACAGACAGGTAGTTGGACAAAATGGAATACCCACATACAGGCTGTAACCGCCCTCATAATGCAGATGGGACAACAATTCCTTTTCTCTTCTGGCAATATCAATGCTTAAAAGACTCTTTTCTACACTGACATAGTGGCTTTCCTTCAAAAAGTCCACAATCTCCTCAGTGGTCTTTCCCTCATCCAGCATACCATAGGCAAGCTTGGTGGGTCTGATGCCCGTCAGATTTCCCCAAGGAAGCTCTTTGCCGGTCACCTTACTAAGGCTTCTATATAAGAATCGTTTAAAGCCATCCTTGAACTTTCCATCCGCTTCTGTATATACCCAGTGGGAAGCTTCCTCTTCCTCTGGAAAAGAAATACTGGCACTGCACTCCTCAATCAGAATTTCTACTTGAAATTCTTCCGGCTCCTGCGCCTTTGTATCTGGACTATATACCTTTACACTCTCCTCCGGGTAAAAAGATTTTACCAAAGAGTGCACATCATATTCATAATTCGATAAATTTAACTTTACATTTACCATAGATTCTCCAAAATTCTTAATCACTCAGAGTCTGTTCGCAAAATCGCCTCTACAAGGCGTTCATTAACAACAAGTTCACTTGTTGTTTGCTCATCACAGGGCTCTCGTCATGTATCTTCATGAAAATAGACCTCTGTAAGTAAACTTACTCGGTCTATTATTCATGAATTTGTATGACTCTGAGTTACACAAATGGGTTATACTTCTTCTCATGTTCAATGGTTGTACTTTCTCCATGTCCGGGATAGCATACGGTATCCTCTGGAAGTACAAACAGCTTCTCCTTGATGGACTTTACGATTTCTCTGGAGCTGCCGGTAGGGAAATCCGTTCTTCCGGCAGACTCGTAGAATAAGGTATCTCCACTTATCAAAAGTCCCGCATTTTCAAAGTAATAACAGCAGCTTCCGCAGGTATGCCCCGGGGTCGCAATTACTTTAAAGCTCATGCCTGCAATGGTAACCTCCTGCCCATCCTTCAAATACTCATCCACATCCACGGTATAGGGTCTGCCCACCATACCGGATAAATTTTTCTTAACATCCTCACACAGTGCCGCTTCTTCATCCAAAGCATAGATTCTCACACCTGCTGCCTGACGAAGCTCCTTAGAGCCCCAGATATGATCGAAATGGGCATGTGTTAAAAGAATGGCTTCCACTGTAAACCCATTACGGTGCAGCGCATCATAAATCTGCTGTCCCTGATCTGCCGGGTCGACCACAATCGCTTTCTTTTCATCCTCTTTATAGATAAAATAGCAGTTGGTCTGATAAGAACCAATCATCATACGTCCTATTTTAAGCATACATCCTCCATACTTTCCGCCTAGCCAGTAGTTCTCTCAATATCAATAACACTTTCGATACCGCGAATCTTATCCACAATACGATTGAGCTCATCCTTACCAGTAATCTCAAAAGATATCTGTAAGGTAGCAATTCCCTGCTTATTGGTTCTGGAATTCAGCGAAATAATATCAATATTCTTCTCTGTAAGAGCCTTGGAAACATCTGCAAGAAGTCCATTTCGATTATTTGCAAAAATCTTAATCTCCACAAGATACTTCTCATTGCCGGTATTCTCCGGTACCTGCCACTCCGCATCAATGATTCTTGCTCTCTCGCTTTCCGGTAAATTAATCATATTGATACAATCCGTACGGTGAATGGATACGCCTCGACCTCTGGTAACAAAACCGGCAATCTCATCTCCCGGTACCGGCGAACAGCACTTAGAAAAGCGCACGGATAAATCTGCAATACCCTTCACCACAATGCCGCTCTTACTCTTCATATGCACTGGCTTATCAATACTACTCTCCACAATGCTCTGAAGAATCTCTTCATCTGTGATTTCTTTCCTATGGTCACGGTCATAAAGCTCCACCAGCTTATTGACAATCTGGCCTTCCTTCAGTGCACCATGACCCACAGCAGCCATAACCGCATCCCAATCCATAAAGCCATACTTACGCTGGATTGTTTCCATATACTCCGGCTTAACGATATTGGAAAGCATAATTCCTTTGGCCTTACAGTAATTCTGCAGAGCTTCTTTTCCCTTGATAATATTATCTTCCTTCAGCTCATGCTTAAACCACTGGTTAATCTTATTCTTTGCCTGGGTACTCTTAACGATTTTCAGCCAGTCACGGCTTGGACCCTTACTGTTCTGTGACGTAATAATTTCAATACGGTCTCCCGTCTGAATCACATAATCAATGGTAACCAGCTTACCATTTACTCTGGCACCCACCATCTTATTACCTACTGCGGAATGGATGCTGTAAGCGAAGTCGATAGGAGTAGAGCCTGCCGGAAGATTCTTTACATCTCCGGTAGGGGTAAAGCAGTATACATTGTCAGAGAACAAATCCAAATCGCTCTTTAACAGGTTCATAAACTCCTTGTTGTCAGAGCTGTCTCTCTGCCACTCCAGAATCTGGCGAAGCCATACCAGCTTCTCCTCCTCCTGTGCCTCTACCTTCTTACCATCGGAAGCATCCTTATACTTCCAATGGGCAGCAATACCATACTCTGCTGCCTTATGCATCTCCTGGGTTCGAATCTGTATTTCAAAAGGCTGCCCGTTACTTCCGATTAACGTGGTATGAAGGGACTGATACATATTTGCCTTTGGCATAGCAATATAATCCTTGAAACGCCCGGGAATAGGCTTATACATCTCATGGATTACACCAAGTGCCGCATAGCAGTCTCTCACGGAATCAACAATAATACGAACTGCGAACAAGTCATAAATCTGCTCCAAGGTCTTGTTCTGATTCTTCATCTTTTTATAGATACTGAAGAAATGCTTTACACGACCATCAATGTGGGCTTTGATTCCCGCATTATCAATGTGTTTCGACACTTCATCTACAATACTCTTGATATAATCTTCTCGTTCACTTTTACGAACCGCAATCTTATCTACCAGATCGTAGTAAATCTCCGGCTCCAAATACTTTAATGATAAATCATCCAGTTCCACCTTCAGCTTGGAAATACCAAGTCTTTGGGCAATGGGACAATAAATTTCCAGGGTCTCCCTAGCAATACGCTGCTGACTCTCCGGCTTCTGATACCGTAATGTTCTCATATTGTGGAGACGGTCTGCCAGCTTAATCATAATTACCCGGATATCCTTTGCCATAGCAAGGAACATCTTTCGCAGATTTTCCGCCTGCATCTCCAGCTTCACATCTTTCGCATCTGTCTGTGCTGACGTAAGTGGTATTTTCTCCAGCTTGGTCACACCATCTACCAACAGTGCAACATCCTCACCAAACTGCTCCTTTAAATCCTCCTCCGTCATAATGGTATCTTCCACCACATCATGTAAGATACCGGCTACAATTGTCTCTTTATCCAGCTCCAGATCTGCCAGGATAAAGGCAACATTCAACGGATGAATAATGTAAGGCTCACCCGACTTACGCTTCTGCTCCTTATGCGCCTCTGAGGCAATGGCATACGCCTTCTCAATCATAGAAATATCATCGCTGGGGTGATATTTTCGCACACGCTTAATAAGGTCCTGATATAACTGTTCAGGATCCGTAAATTCTTTCAGCTTTGGAATTGTGCCCGTAATCAATACTTTGTCTTCCGTCATCTTTAAGTCAGCCTCTCAAATGATTTTCTAACGTAACCTTCCCCTAAGCAAATCTATTTCCCCGGATAGCAGATTGCAGAATCAAGTCTGTAATCCTTTAATCTCTCTCTTCCCTTTAATCCCGCAAGTTCCATAAGAACAACAATACCCACAACCTGGCCGCCTAAGTACTCAATCAACTGGCACATGGCCTCGGTTGTACCGCCGGTTGCAATAAGGTCATCTACAATCAAAACCTTCTGGCCGGGCTTAATACTGTCCTTATGCATTTCGATGGTCGCAGTACCATACTCTAAGTTATAGGTCTTTTCCACAGTTTCACAAGGAAGCTTTCCCTTCTTACGAATTAACACGAAGGGCTTATTATTCAAATAAGCGATAGGAGTTCCAAAAATGAAACCTCTGGACTCCGGTCCTGCTACCACATCAAAATCAAGATCTTTAATCAAATCCTGCATGGTATCAATCGCAAGATGCAGACCATCTGCATCCTGAAGAACACTGGTCACATCCCTGAAAATGATTCCTTCTTCCGGAAAATCAGGTATACTTCTTACATATTCTTCCAATTTTTTCATGGATTATTCCTCCTACGCATCCCAAATCACAAAAATAGAGCACAATAGCCCAAATATATAGCCTATATTATAGTATTATTTCGTATCAAAGTCAAAATAATTTATGACAGTTCAGTCATGACTTTGCCAATGCATAGCCAAGCTCTCATACCCTCTCATAATCACTTTTCCAGATGCTTTTCATATATATAATATCTGCATATCCCTCATCTCGTATCCTTTTGCCGCCCCAAAACTCTTTTTGCAGTTTCATTATCTCCTGATGTAAAATTCCCCCATCCGGGTACCTCTTCTTCGGTTCCATTTCCAGACATTTTTTTATTATCCGACGCCAGCATTTTTTCACTCCCATGCTTTTCAGCATCTGTCCTTCCACATCATAGGGCGGCTCACAGGGATTCTTCCCCGTAAAAAGATATGCCATCAGTTTCCCACATGCATACACATCAGCTTCCGGTCCTGGAGTCGTCCCCTGCCAAAACTGCTCCGGTGCACCATACCCGTAGGTTCCTCCCTTAGATTTCTGCTTTACTCCCACAACACTTCCTGCTCCCATATCAATAATTCGTACCTCCCCCTTCGCCGTAATTATTACATTAGCTGGTTTAATATCCAGATGAACGATAGGCCTTTTATGATAGTGAAGCATCCTTAACGCTGCTGTAATGTTCTCCAGCAATATTAGTATTTCTTTCTCCGAGAAATGTCTTCCTCCATCTAAAAGCTCCTGCAAAGAACGTCCTTCCATGTATTCCAGTATCAGGTACCCACGTTCCGAATCCTCTGTATAATCCACAAATCCGGGGAAATATCCGCTTTGTATCTCTCCTGCAATCAGTGCCTCTCTCTTTAAAAGCTCCTTACAGGTACTTGTTTTCATAGTATATAGCATTTCCGTCTTCACCCTCTCCACGAGAAATACCTCTCCGCTGCTGCCTTCTCCCAAGACCTCCTTTATCACATATGTATCTGCGATCATCTCTCCCTTTCTCTTCATGATGTCACCTCCAAAGCCACTGCGCCAATGGGCTTTCCCGGGCACCTCTCCCGGGCAACGCTTCCCAGCTCCGTCAAACGTTTTTCCAGCCTCTGCTCGTTCATTGGTGTCTCCACATATAAGCTCTCCAGCACCTCTTCCTCCTTTATTCCCTGCCTCATTGCTTCGTTCTCTACATAGAAGCTTATAAAACCACTGACTTCCCCTGCGTAGAAGGTAACTATTTCCGTTCCACTGAGAAGATTCTTCTTCCGTGGTCTATTGAATCTCCGATTAAGTACATATACCGGCATGTTCCCAAACACTACAAAAAAGCTGTCCCATAAGAGAATCCCACCAATTCGTACTTCCTCACTACAAGCTCTTTTCCCTGCATATTCCTTCCACTCCCTTGCAGCTCTTTCCCACTGCTCCAAAAGCAATATCTTCAACCTCTCTGCATCACACTCTGAAGACCTTTTACAGATTGGCAGCAATTCATTATAAAACCATCCTACCAGGCTCTCACATAGATATCCCGCAGGAAGCTGGGGACAAACCCCTCCCTCTTCTCCTTCACATAATAGTGCCATTACCAGATGCTTCTTTCGCACCTTTGCCTCCTGCAAGGTCACTGTTAGCGGACTAACTCCTACACCGCCACGTTCCCATACAAGAGCACTGCGAACTTCACTCATACAATTCCTCCTTACATTTTCTTAATATTTTGTTTTTAAGATGAATTTTTACTACGAATGTAGCTTTTAGATTCGGGCAGGCAAAGCCTGCCCATAGATTTAGAAATTAAAAATATTTTTAAGATCGTTGAAGAAAACAAACACCATAAGTGCCATAAAGAACATTAATCCTGCGAAATGTACCATACCTTCTTTCTCCGGCGGTATTGGCTTTCCGCGTACCACTTCAATCAGCATAAATACCAATCTTCCGCCATCTAATGCAGGAATCGGCAATAAATTCAAAATACCAAGGTTAATCGTTAATAGCAAGGTAATATTCAGCATACTCCATACAACTGCAGTTACGCCATAGTCCTTAGCCGTATCATAGGTTTTCCCCACTACATTTACGGCAATTCCCACCGGGCCGGATACTTCATCACTCTTTACCTGTCCCCGTATCAATAAAAGTAAACTCTTATACGTCTGCTGTGCGCAAAAGCGAACCTCATACCAAGCATACTTTAACCTGTCAAGACCTTTCACTTCTATATATTCATCACAATAAACACCGATGACATAGCTTCCCGATTCCTCACTGTATCTTGGAAGCAAGGTCGTTTCGTACTCCTGACCATCACGTTCATACAATACAGTTGCTGCATTACCACCATTTACACGATTAAAAAGAAGCAATTCGTCAAAAAGATAAATCTTTTCACCATTCATCTCCAGAATGGTATCTCCATCCTGCAGTCCAGCCTCATATGCTGGGCTTCCTTCCTGCACCTTAATGGTGGGAAGTGCCATCTCCATCATACCAACCATGATTACTGCAATAATGGCTCCCAAAATAAAATTAAAGAATGGACCAGCCACTACAGTACCGATTCTCGCCCACACATTGGCTTTATTAAAAGCCCCTTCCGTTTCTTCACCTTCTGCTATATTTAATCCATCTTCTCCTTCAAACATACAGGCACCGCCGATGGGCAGAAGCTTTAGCGAATACTTTGTATCACCCTTTTGGAAAGAAAAGATGGTTGGTCCCATTCCCACCGAAAACTCCACCACATGGATTCCGTTAACCTTTGCCACAATAAAGTGGCCAAATTCATGGGATACCACCACAATTCCAAAGATTAAAACAAATAAAATAAATGTCACTATACTACTCTCTTTCTAACTTATATTAGATTAATACAGAGCCTCCTTAGCTAGCTTCTCATCAATCTATAAGGCTCTGTATATATTCATATACAGATTTTTCCGTCTGTAGAATCTGATCCACATCAGGATTTTGAATCAATGCATGATTCTTCATAGATTTCTCAATTATTTCCGGTATCTGTAGATATGAAATCCTACGCTCTAAGAAAAGTGCCACCGCCTTCTCATTTGCCGCATTATACACGGTAGGCATACTACCACCGATTTCCAGTGCTTCATATGCCATTTTAAGACCATAGAAGGTATCCATATCCGGCTCTTCAAAGGTAATACTTCCCAATTTAAAGAAATCTACTCGGTTGTCCTGCATCGGTCTTCTGTCCGGATAAAATAACGCGTACTGAATAGGAAGCTTCATATCCGGTACTCCCAGCTGCGCCATAATTGCGCCATCCACATACTCTACCATGGAATGTATAATACTCTGGGGATGGACTACTACTTGAATCTGAGACGCCTCTACTCCAAAGAGCCACTTCGCCTCCATAACCTCCAGTCCCTTATTCACAAGGGTAGAGGAATCAATCGTAATCTTTCTACCCATGGACCAGTTGGGATGCTTCAAGGCATCCTCCACCTTCATTGTCTTTAACTGTTCTGTGGTCTTGCCACGGAAAGGTCCACCGGACGCAGTCAGTAGAATCTTACTGATTCTGTCTGCCGGCTCTCCATTTAAAGACTGGAAAATGGCACTATGTTCACTATCCACTGGTAAAATAGATACACCATACTGCTTGGCAAGCGGCATAATGATATGTCCTGCACACACAAGAGTCTCCTTGTTCGCAAGGGCAATATCCTTTCCCGCCTTAATCGCAGCAATGGTAGGTCTAATACCAATCATACCCACAATCGCAGTAACTAATACGGAAATCTCTTCCATTACTGCGATTTCCAGTAATCCTTCCATACCACAGACTACCTTCACATCCGTATCAGCAATTCTGCTTTTTAAATCGGTTGCTGCTTCTTCCGTCCACATACAGGCAAGGCGGGGCTTAAACTCACGCACTTGGCTTTCCATAAGGTCTACATTTCCCCCTGCTGCCAGACCAAGAACAGAAAGCTCTCCCGCCTGCTCTCTCACGATTTCCAGAGTCTGGGTTCCAATAGAACCGGTAGAACCTAATATTGCAATCTTCTTCATCCAAATTTCCTCACTAAAGCTGAATCATCATATTGGTCAAAAAGTATATCATCGGTGCAGTCACAATCATACTGTCAAAGCGATCCATTATTCCTCCATGTCCGGGAATCAGCTTACCATAATCCTTAATTCCCACATTACGCTTAATTGCAGACGCTGCCAAGTCACCTACCATGGACATCACTGCGCCCACGCCACAGATAAATGCAATAATCCACACCACATTCTGATGTGGAATAGCCTGATTTACTACCAGATATGCATAGATGCCCCCGATAAGTGCCGCTCCAAGAGCACCACCAATACAGCCTTCCAAAGATTTTTTCGGACTCAAGACCGGGAAAATCTTCTTCTTTCCAATCAGCATTCCTACTGCATAAGCGCAGGTATCACACCCCCAGGAACTGATTAAAATCAGCCATACCATATAAATACCATAGGAAAGCTCTCTGGTAAGATATACAAAGGATAACATCACCGGTGCATACAGAAACGCAAACACTGCCGGAACCACCTGCTTAGAATCATACTTCGGGAACAAAATTACATAGGCAAACATCTCCGCCATGAACACCCCTACAAGACACATAAGACGCATGGTATCTCCATCTCCGAAATATACCGACAGATAATAGCAAATCACTCCAATAAATCCTATGATTTCCAGTACATTAAAGCCCTTCTCCTGCTCGTTCACCTGTAATGCTTTTGTCAGCTCCCGATAGGCAGCCAAAGAAATCACCAGCAAAATCCCCGCCAAAAACGGTCCTCCCACTGCCATGGATGCAATCGCTATTACAAGTAAAATTATGCCACTAAGAAGTCTCGTCCAAAACATCCCTTACTCCTCCTTAACAAGGCCAAACTTTCTATTTCTATGATTATATGCCTCTACGGCCTTTTCTAACTCTTCCTTTGTAAAATCCGGCCACGCAACTTCTGTAAAGTAAAACTCCGTATACGCAAGCTGCCACAAAAGGAAATTGGATATACGCTGCTCATTGCAGGTGCGAATAAGCAGATCCGGCGACGGAATATCATGAGTATCCAGATAACTATCAAAAAGTTCCTCTGTAATCTCCTGTGCAGATATCTTTCCTGACTTCACATCGTCCGCAGCTCTTCTTACCGCACGGACAATCTCATCCCTGCCACCATAATTAATGGCAATCTGAAAGTGAAGACCATCGTTATTTTTCGTAGCCTCCTCCAGTTCCTCAATTCGTGTGCGAATATCCTCATCCAAACGAGATTTCTCACCAATTACACGGACACACATGCGGTTTTTCTCAGCCGTCTTTAGACAAGTCTTCATATAATTACGAAGAAGCTTCATCAGTGCATCCACTTCCTCCTTGGGACGGTTCCAATTCTCTGTAGAAAAAGCATATACGGTAAGATACTGAATTCCCATTTTATATGCTTCCTCGCAGATGACCTCCACCGTCTTGGCACCTTCCACATGACCCATATTTCTAGGAAGTCCTTTGGCTCTGGCCCATCTTCCATTACCATCCAGAATAATCGCCACGTGATTAGGTATCTTTAAATCCTTCAACATAACAAACACTCCTATATACTGAAAAGGGGTGCAGAACACCCCTTTCTAAATCTGATTAAACAGTCATGATTTCCTTTGTCTTCTCTTCCATAACTACATCAACTTCCTTGATGTACTTATCGGTCATCTTCTGAACCTGCTCTTCTAATGACTTAATCTCATCTTCAGAAACATCCTCTGTCTTACCAAGCCTTTTGAATGCATCGTTTGCATCACGCCTGATGTTACGGATAGCAACCTTCTGCTCCTCAGCTTTCTTCTTAACATCCTTTGCTAAATCTTTTCTGCGCTCCTCAGTAAGCTCCGGGAAAATCAGTCTGATTACGCTGCCATCGTTATTAGGATTAATTCCTAAATCAGAAGTAAGAATTGCCTTCTCAATTTCACGAAGAAGAGACTTCTCCCAAGGAGCAATCTGGATAATTCTAGCTTCTGGTACAGTTACATTACCAACCTGCTGAATAGGGGTTGGTGTTCCATAGTAATCAACACGTAACTTATCCAGAACATGAGGATTCGCACGTCCTGCACGAATTCCTGCATATTCAGACTCTAAGAACTCAATCGCCTTTTTCATTTTATCATCATAAACCTGTAATCTTGCATCCATTATTATTTCCTCCTTGTTTATACAGTAACCTTAGTTCCGTTAAATTTACCACTCATAGTATTTACAATGCTGTTTTCTTCATTTAAATCGAATACCCACATAGGCATCTTGTTATCTCTAGCCAGAATGGAAGCTGTCATATCCACTACCTGAAGATTCTTCTCGATAACTTCATCAATGGAAACCTCATCATACTTCTTGGCATTCGGATCTTTATTCGGATCCGCATCATACACACCGTCAATAGACTTTGCCAGCAAAATTGCTTCCGCATCTACCTCGATAGCACGAAGCACTACTCCAGTATCAGTAGAGAAGTAAGGATGTCCTGTACCACCGGCAAAGAACACTACCATTCCTTTTGCAAAATATTTATTTGCTCTGTCCTTAGAGAAAAGCTTGGTAAAGCTTCCACACTCAAATGGTGTCAGAATATTGGTCTGCATTCCCACGCTGCGGAAAATTTCAGAAACGTAGATACAGTTCATAATCGTAGCCAGCATACCAATCTGATCCGCCTTTGTTCTGTCAATATTCTCACTGGAACGACCTCTCCAGAAGTTACCACCGCCGATTACGATACCAACCTGCATACCATCATCTACAATCTTCTTTACCTGAAGTGCTACTCCCCTTACGGTATCCTCATCAAAACCAGTCTTCTTATCACCGGCCAATGCTTCACCGCTCAGCTTAAGCATTATTCTCTTCATAGTACTCTATATCCTCCATTCATATTTTATTTATCTTTGTATGTGCTGCACCGGTACCGTATCCTCCGTAATCGGCAGAACTGCCGTATCTTCCATGGATAAAATCGCTTCAAGAATCCCTGGAAGTGCATCCACCGTACTCCTTTTTTCCACGGAATCATGCATCAATACCACTGCACTGTTATACTTTTCAATGTCTTTTAAAACATTTTCTTCTATCTGTTCTGCCGTAAGTGCTGTAGCGGAACCATCACCGGAAGAAATATTCCAATCAAAGTACGTTACATCCTGTTCCGTCAGGTAATCCGCAAACTCCAGCATATCTATGCTGCTGATCGTATTGGAGCTCCCCCCCGGAAAGCGATAACAAAAGCTTTCCACACCAACCTTGTCTTTTATGAACGAGTATATCTTTTGGTAGTCCTCCATAAAAGCATCCTCGGAGGCATAAATCTCGTTATATTTATGCGAATAAGAGTGCATACCTATCGTATGACCCCTTTCATAAATATCCTGAATCAATTTGATAGATGCCGCGTCCTCCTTTCCCAGTACGAAAAAGGTTGCTTTTACATCATAATCATCCAGTATGTCCAGAATCTCCGTGGTATACACAGATGGACCATCATCAAAGGTGAGATATACCTTACGAGACGCAGACACCTCTCCCGGTTGTTCCGTTGCCTTAGGTGCTTCTGTAGCTTCCACCGTCGCCTCCGGCGTCTGGGTTGGCGATGCTACAACAGGTACATCCTCTCCCTCCGGATCCTCAGGCGTACTCTGAGAATCTTCATAACAATTTAAAACATATTGAACCTTTGCAAGGGTTGCCTTTACCTCTGTGAGTTCCTTTTCCAGTTCTAATATCTTAATTCCTAAAGCAATAAAGATTACTACCGGAATCAATGCCAGAAAGAATATCCTTCTATCCCGGGCACGCTGTTCTTTTTTTTCTCTTTTTTTCCGATACTTTCCCTCGTAATACATGATGTGATTATACCACAAGATACTGCCTTATAAAAGCATTTTCTTATGCTAATTTTAATAGTGGCATCTGGCGCAATTCGTCAATCATCTTATGATAGACCTCTCTTTCTCCTATTTCTACAATAGAGCCAATCTTTCCACCACCATCCTTTGATGATGGTCCACAATGAAAAATTTTCTCCTTTTCTGTATCATAATCCATAATGATGTATCTATCATGATACTTCTTACCTGTTTGCCGAAGTTCGATGTTACAACGGGGATACTGCTTACAAAAATCTGTAAACTCTGCACTATGTAAACCTTTTCCTACATTGTCACTAAATAGAATAATCTTTACATTTGGATTACTATTTTTCAAAAGTGCCGACGTCTTCACTCCGATATAATTATCAATCACATATAATGTTTTTTCTGCTTTCCCATATATAGCAGAGTATGCCAAATCAGCCTTGAATGGCTGACCATCCCATAATACATATTCATTTTGGAATTCCGGTGTGCAAAATATATTCATAATACCAGAAAGCTCAGACTTTGTCACTACATCTCCAAGCCGGTCAACCACATTGGCAACTTTCTCATCAATCTCATTTATTGTGGTTTTTATCTCCTGAATATCCCGACCTTGTTCTGCCACTACTAAAGATACCCTCAAGAAATCTCTCTGACTTACTAAACCTTGATTCTCAATAATATAGTCTTTCGTGGCTTTGAAGGTACGAATAAGAGTGCGGCTTTGCTTAGTGCCAAATCTCCTCGCAGTACAGTCATTAACATATAAACACCTTGTTCAGTGAACGCATATGGCAAATATCTTACACCGCCCCAACTTGAGGTGAAATTTTTGCACCTCAAGTTTTCCCATTCATCTTTTGTAAGCTGAAACATAAAATCTTCTCCCTCAAACTTGGCTTAATTATTCTTCACCTGACGATTAAAATTCTTTGTCTCATCCCCATAAATCTCCGCCAAATCCACATCCAGCATCACCTTCTGACCACGAATCATATATATCTTATCCTGAATCGGTTCTGGCGGCCTGTTCCGTTCTCCCCCTACTTCCTTTGTAAACTTATCACTCATCCCTATCGCCTTCCCCCTCCTCCTTCATCATCTTCTCCATTCGGATATAATACTCCAAAAGTCGCAGTACATACTCCGGCGCATGCCTGTTATCCCGCTCCCACTCTGTCACCGTCCGATACGGAATCTGAAAATAATCACAGAATTCTTTACGGTTCATCCCAGTACTTTCTCTTAACTCTTTTATTCTTTTGCTCTGATCCATAATCCAGCCCTCTCATTACACATTGTGTAATTATCATAGCACATTAGCAGTCAATACACAATGTGTATTTACAAAAGCATAATAAAAATGGCCAGTGTCATACCAGCCATTCTCTTCACTTTGCTTATTCAATTTTATTTTGCAGACCTATTCCCTTGCAAGTAACACGATGGTTTCAATATTCCCCTGAACTTTGATTTTATACTGCATAGCGAAAGTATGCAATAGATTTTCAAAGTGGGGTAACAATTTTATCCCCCATATCACGAAATAAAATTCAAGATAACATACGGATTACTTTCATTTGATATTTCTCTAGTTTTTTCTTTTCTTCCCATATACAAAAAATTCATAATATCATTAAATTCCGTTGTTTCCAAATCATCTCCTGTTAATATTCCTCTTGATTTATAATGTGGCAATGCACTTTCAAAATCCGAATATAATACACCTCTACCGTTAACCATGTCTCCGACTTCTGAAATCTTCATTATACATAATATGTACATATTAGCAGGTGAATTATTTCGAATAAGTTCAGCAAACTCTATGCCTTCTTTTTCAGCTATCTCATTAAAGGCTTTTTCCGTCACTGTTCCCATCTTAATTAGTGCGTTCTTCTCTCTTTCAACCCATTCAGTTGCCTCATCAACACTAAAAGCTTTCGCAGTTGCCAAAACCAACTTATCTATGACCGAAATATTATCCGGATATTTTTTATACAAAAAACTTAACACCTTATAACGTATTATAGGTGGCAGCATTGAAAAGGAATATAACACGTCATTTCTTGATCCAAATTCGTATTTTTCAAAATAGCTTATCAGCAGATATGATAGCATATCAAATAAACCATCTACCACATTATCAAAGTCCTCTGAGTCAAACCCCTCTAAATATTGCGTATGTGTTGACTGATTTCCTTTGCCACGAACAGTTTCTACAGCTGCTTCAATGAATTCATGGTTAGGCAAATTTTTTATTCTATTTTGAATATTCTTCGCTCCTAAAGTTACTGCCTTATTTGGATCAATATCTAATATTTTTCGAATAACAACCTCTGCATATTTTCTAACAAAAGATATTCTTCCGCTAACGGAAGTATCTTTATAAAATGTATCTCCGATTAAATCCGCAACTAAACTTTGATATGCGTTATTATTAAAATTGCTCATTAACTTATCCTCCTTATCACAAATTTACTTTTGCGAAAAAGTATCCTTTCGCCAAAATGTATATCTCCCACTCTGAAAAGCCTATCCCCTGGGGTAGACCTTCACTTATATCATCACTCTACGGAAACAGAAACACACATCTATTTTATTCCCAAAATGGCGAAATTCTTTGATTTATTGGGCTTTTTTCGACAGAAGGCATACTGTTTCAACATGCGGTGAAAGTTACTTCTTATACTAAATAGCAAAACAGAAACCTTTTGCAAATAGAGTAGAAAAATAACAGC
>F42_Fallow_Deer__coassemble_384_pt1 | contig 19396 bp, 20 predicted proteins | sample F42_Fallow_Deer__metabat2_low_PE_003 | metagenome-assembled genome bin F42_Fallow_Deer
CCTTCCTGTCCGTCAAAGGACGCATTCAGGTTATCGCTTTGCACCCGGATTGCTTCTTCGGTCTGCAACGCCAGATTTAGAGCGTTATCAAATTTTTCACTCATCGATATTCCACCACTTTTTTGCCATTTTATGAAAAAAGCGTCAGCCCTATGACTGCCACTTTTTCTATACTCTGATTTTTGCAAGATAATAGAACCAGATACTCTTTTCTTTTATCAGTGCTAAAATGACTTTCTGCTCGGTAAGTGCAAGCGCAATATCCTGCTCCTCAATTTCCTTATCCCCATAGCGCAGATGCTCCAAGGTGACAATAAATTCATATGTGGTTCCATACTTTCTTTGCAGCTCCTCCAGCGTTTCTTCCGGCAGACGCTGAATGCCAAGCTTAGATAACAGCCACAGATTATTCATTGCTACATACTCAAATCGTTCTGCACGGGTCATTTTCTTAAAACGCCGCTTTCGCAAAATGTTGTCCAGCCAAAGAAATACTGCTACACATCCAAGGATTCCCCCTACTGTGATTACGCCAAACACTATCTTCTCCGAGTCTGCACTGTACTCTGTATCAACAGCACTTTCCTCCTCTGTGAGCAATTCTTCCTCCCAAGCCTCCTCATCTTCCTCAGCAGTAAAGTCTACGCTGGTAATATTCTGCGCCGTCTGGGACTGTGGCTCCCAAGGAGTATAACGAATCTCTGCATATCCCGGCGTAGGCTCAAAAGGAATCCATCCCACACCCTCCAGATACACCTCCGGCCACGCATGAGCCATATGGGAATAAACGGTCACTGTTTTATCCGAATCTATGGGAATGGAGAAGCCTTCCACATACCTTGCCGGAATCCCTTCCGCTCTGGCAAGAAGTACAAATGCCGTGGCAAAATAGGAACAATACCCCTTTTTATTTTCCAGAAGGAAGTAGTCCAAAAAGCCTTCCTCATCCTGTACTGACTCTGGGAGTGCTCCCGGAGTCATGGTGTACTCTATTCCCTGAAGTGCCTCCTCAATGGCAATCAGCTTTTCCACATCCGTATCTGCCTCTGTCAGGATTTCATCCAGATACGCCCGTACCTCTGCTGATACCTTCGTTTCCGGCAGATAGTATTCCTTTATATCTTCCCTGCGCTGCAAAAGCTCCTCGTAGGTAACTCTTTTTTCTCCCTTCGGCGTATAATCTCTGGTCACCTGATTCCACCGCTCCTCGCCTTCCTCCTTTGTACTATGGACAAAGGCATAAAACGAAGGGTGATTAATATTTAACTGATAATAATAAGTACTGTACTTCGTTGAATATCCCACCTGCTCATCAAAGCGCAGATTAGGTCCGTCAAAGGAATACTCTGCGTCCAGAATCTTGTAGGTCTTTAAGGGTGCAAAGAGAAAACTGGTATTAAAATGCAGGTACTCCACGGTCAGTTTTGTTCCCGCAAAATAGTCCTCCTGGAACTCACTATCATAGCCCTCCAGATAATACAGGCTTTCCATGGTATCAATAAAACGCTCGTGATACAAATCATTATGTTGATAGGTCCAGCCGTTTCCAAGGAAGGTATCATAGACCTTTCCCATCAGATACACATTAGTTTTCAGCCCCCTATTCCCCTGCACCCGCAGAATCTCCTGATTTCCGTCTATCAGAGAACTCATCAGCTTGCCCTCTTCTGAAAATCCGCTGACTGCCTGTCCAAAGTCCTCCCTGCTGCCACGCCCTATATCCTCCAGCCATGTGGTAACTGCCTGACTGATATTCCGGTACGCATCCTTTACAAGCTTCCAGTCATAAGGCTTTTCCGACGTGGGCGTTCCAAGCGCAAAAATCAGATGAAGAATGCAAAATGGCATCACCCAGACCATATAGCTTTGATATGGATGCCCCTTGTGCTTATTCCAAAAATGCTCCGTCAGCTCAATCAGATACAGTACCAGTGTCCACATCAGCAGGATTGCCGCCACATGACTGACCTCATATTCCTTAAAAAGACACACAAGCAAATACAGTAGGATTCCCATTCCCACTATGCCTTTTATCCACCTGAGCTTCTCTGCAAGAATTTCCCCAAGATATACTGCTACTACCAGAAAAAGCAGACGAATATAAGCATTCTCCAAAAGCTCCTCCTTAGGAATATCGTGGGTGCACAGAATCCATAATCCCATGGACACCAGACCTACAATCACTTTTCCCCGAAGCTGTAGATAATTCATACATGCAATCAGTAGGATAATGCCCACCATAAATCCCAAAGCCATGCCGGATACCGTAAATCCAAGCTGCCTGTCGGACATAATATACAATGCCCCCAGTGAAAGGAGCATTGCATAAAAGACTCGGTAAACAATATGTTCCTTCACGCCAAAGAAATGCACTTTTCCCATCATAGTACCTCCTTCAGCTGTGCTGCAGTAGATATCTTTACCATACGAATTCTTTCCGAAGCCTCCTTCAGTACCGCTTCTGCGTCTCCATCCGTAACAATATATATCACTACCATAATTCCCTTATCTGAAAGCTCCCGCAGATGCTGCAAGAGTATTTCCGAAACTTCATGACACACCATAATCAGCAGACGGCTTTCCCATAGGAGACCACTCTTCTCCAAATCCTCCAGCTCTGTCTCCACACTGCTCTCCTCTGCAAATGTCATGGTACTCATATAATTATATAGCCCTTCATATGCACTCATTCCCTGCACCGGAAAAGATGGCTGCGTCCTCCAGCCGGTATATACTCCATACCCGATTCCCTTTTCAGCAAAGAAATGACTGATTGCAAGGGTTACCTCCACCATCTGACTTTCCAGCGGAAGATACCGGTATATCTCCTTATCATAACGCTTCCGGTCACACAAAATGGTAATTCCCTGCTTCTCTTCTCCAATCTGTAATCTGGTCTTCAGCTTCTGCTCCTTTGCAGAAGCCTGCCAGTGTATACGACGCAGAGAATCCCCACTTACATAATCCCGAACCACCACATCTATTTCACTCTGTCCCTGTCCGGACTCCTTCTGCTGCACCACCCTCATATCCTGAAGGGCTGTTACCTCGCTTATAGGAATGGTTCGAGGATGTACGATAGCCTTGATGGTACTGGGAATTTTGTATTTGAAGGAAAAAAGGCGGAAAAAGTCCGTCACCACCACTTCCTTCACACCTACCTCATATTCTCCCTTATACCTGCATATCAGCTTCGTGTGAAAGGTCTGACGGTCTCCCGGAAGCAGCTCATACTCCATATCATCGGGAATGTCCTCCACAAAGGAAAGCCCGGAAAACATCCGCACGCTGACACCGGACAGACCGAAGAAGGAACCATTTTCCAGGACATAATAATAGGACATGGGCTCATTACACACCATGTCTCTACTATCCACTTCCTGATATATACGAAATCCAAAATAAACTGCAATCAAATAAATAAAAGATACCACCGGCACCAGCGTAAGCATAAAGAAAAATCCATAGCTGACCGCTCCCCCGTAAAAGCTGATTCCCACCAGCGAAAGTATCCATAATGCAGCAAATATGCATCTTCTCAGTTTCATAATCCACTTCCTTATACGGGAATTCTTGCTTTTACAATCAGACTTTGGAGAATCTTCTTACTATCCTCCTTGCGGATTCTCGCTTCAGAAGTCAGGGCTACTCTATGTAATAAAACATCCGATGCAATCTGCTTTACATCGTCCGGCTTCACAAAATCCCTGCTGCTTATGTAGGCCTTTGCCTGAGCTGCCCGAATCAAGGAAAGCATAGCCCTGGGGCTTGCCCCCAGTACAAAACGTTCCTCTTTTCTGGTAAGCTGGGTTAAATCCTGTATGTAACCAAGCACCAGATCATTTACCTTCATCTGCTCTACCTCTGCCTTCATTGCCACAATATCACTGCTGCTACACACCTCTTCCACTTTATCCGGGGTCTGCCCCTGTAAAAAAAGCTGCGCCAGCTTCAATTCCTCCTCCTTGCTGGCATAACCAATGGACAAACGCATCATAAAGCGGTCCATCTGCGCCTCCGGAAGAGGATATGTTCCCAGAAACTCTACCGGATTCTGGGTAGCAATCACCATAAATGGCTGAGGCAGTTGGTACACCTCACCATCCACCGTTACCTGCCCTTCCGCCATAGCCTCTAAAAGTGCCGCCTGCGTCTTAGGCGAAGTTCTGTTAATCTCATCTGCCAGAAGAATCTGGTTCATTACCACGCCGTCTCTATGCTGAAACTCTCCGGTCTTCATATTAAAGACACTCATTCCCACAATATCTCCCGGTAAGGTATCCGGCGTAAACTGAATTCTTCCAAAGGAGCACTGCATGCTCTTAGCCAGAGTATTGGCCAGAGTGGTCTTACCCACTCCCGGTACATCCTCTAATAGCACATGCCCTCCTGCCAAAAGGCAGATCAATACTTTATCCACAATCTCTGCTTTTCCAACAAAGACTCTATTGATAGCAGCCTGTAGCTGCTCTACCTTCCCTTGATATTCCATACTCTCCCCCTAAAATCTATTCTTGATAGAATGCTTTAAATACCTCAATGGCATACGCTGTATCCTTACTTCCTCCGGTCTCCACCGCCGAATGCATAGCAAGCTGGGGAAGTCCCACATCCACAGATGATAGTGATACATGAGATGTGGAAATATTTCCCAAAGTGGACCCCCCTAAAATATCCGAACGATTATGATAGGTCTGGAAGGGTACCTGCGCCTTCTCACACAGAAGCTTCATCTTTGCCGTAGATACCGCATCTGTAGTATATTTCTGGCTTCCATGATACTTAATTACAAGACCGCCGTTAAGGTATGGTCTGTTGGTTGGATCTGCCTTTTCTGGATGATTGGGATGCACTGCATGAGCATTGTCCGCAGAGATCAAGAAGCTGTCCGCAATCATACTTAAATACTGATTTTTACCAAGCTCAAGGCTTTCCCCAATCCTCTCCAGCACATCTGCTAAAAGGGTAGAATCTGCCCCCTGCATGGTACCACTGCCGATTTCCTCATTATCAAATACTGCTGCCACGGTGATATATTCTGTGGGAGCTGCTGCACAAAACGCCGCCACCTGAGCATATACACTCTGTAAATCATCCAGCTTAGGAGATAAAATAAATCCTTCATCGGAGCCGATGATTCTGCCTTTATCACGAACATATAAATACAAATCATGCCCTAAAATAGCATCTTCCGAAATCTCCAAAGCCTTACTGATTTCCTTTGTTAACAGTCCTTTACAGCCATCCTCCGGCTGCATAGACATCAGCGGAAGCATATCCACCTGAGGATTGTACTCCACGCCCTTATTCATCTCCCGATTCATGTGAATTGCCACATTAGGAATCACAAGCAGGTCCTTATCCACATTTACAGTAGAAGTCACCACCTGTCCAGCCTCTGCCTTATATACCACACGACCTGCCACAGAAAGTGGTCTGTCCAGCCAGGTAGACAGAATCATACCGCCATACTTCTCGGTATTCAACTTTATATACTTCTCTTCCACCGCCATCTCTGGATGTTCCTTCACCTTAAAGGTAGGAGAATCGCTGTGGGCTGCAATGATATGAAAACCTTTTGCAACCTTCTTTGGCATACGAAAAGCGATAATGGAAGAACCATTACGGGTCACATAATAATCCTTACCATATTCCACCTTCCAGCACTCCTTTTCCGAAAGAGAAATAAATCCCCGCTTTCTAAGGGATGCACTGATATTCTCAACTACATGATACGGGCTTGGACTACTTTCGATAAAGCTTAAAAGCTCATGATTTACATTCATCAAATCCATTACAAAACCTGCCTATCTATACACAATTTCTTTTGCCTTTTTCTCGGCCAACTCTGCACCTTCCAACGCTTCAATAATCGCCAGTGCGAAGTCGATGGAGGTACCCATACTTCTGGAGGTAATCACCTTACCATCCACACATACATTATCAAGGGATACCTCTGCTCCCTGTAAATGCTCCTCGAAGGATGGGAAGCAGCATGCCTTCTTACCCTTTAAGATACCTCTGCGTCCCAAAATACTTGGCGATGCACAGATGGCTGCCACATACTTGTCTGCTTTAAAATATGTGTCCACAAGTGCCATAAGACCATTATGTGCCTCTAATTTCTTATGTCCTGCACCACCGGGAAGTACTACCATATCGTAGCCCTCCTTATCAATATCATCAAACATAATTTCGCAACGAACTGGAATATGGTGCGCACCCATTACCTCGCACTTTTCCATCATAGATACCATATCCACTTCAATCCCGGCTCTGCGGCATAAATCCACTACCGTTAATGCTTCAATTTCCTCAAATCCATCTACAAAAAATACAGCAATTTTGCTCACACTAGTTTACCTCCCAAATCATTGTTTTATGACTTTTTTATAATAATAACAAATGTTTTACTTTTTTTCTATATGGTTTTGAGATATACTTAAAGTATACATTCAGTAGGCGTATTCGCACGGCTGAACTATAGAATACATAGATCGAGAGATGAGAAAGAATGGAAATTGAACGTAAATTTACACTAAAAAGCATTCCTGAGAATCTGGAGCAGTATCCCTGCCAACATATCGAGCAGGGCTATCTGAATATCAATCCGGTAGTGCGCATCCGCAAGCAGGATGATACTTATATCCTCACCTATAAAGGAAAAGGTATGATGGCAAGAGAAGAATATAATCTTGCTCTTACCGAAGAAGCTTACTATCATCTTCGTGAGAAAATCGATGGTAACCTGATTTCGAAAAAGAGATACTTGATTCCTCTGCACAACCCACAATTCGAAAAGGGTTTCCCAGCTCCTCCCGATGATTATACCCTGACCATTGAGCTGGATGTCTTCGATCCGCCATTTGCACCTCTGGTTATGGCGGAGGTAGAATTCGGAAGCACAGAATCCGCTGAAGGCTTTATCCCTCCAGACTGGTTTGACAAGGATGTAACCTACGAACGTGAGTACCATAACTCGGTACTTTCTGCGAAAGTCTTTGCATAAAAAGAGAAACGGAAGACCCTAAAGTCTTCCGTAATTTTTTGTCATTTTATGGATTGTAGCAGCCAGCTCCTTGGTTAGGACGCCGTCCTTCATTCTCCACTCCCAGTTCCCGCCTAGAGTAGATGGGGTATTGATGCGGGCTTCGTTACCCAGCCCCAGATAATCCTGCATAGGGATGACTACAGTTTCCGCTACGGAGCTCAGCGCAGCTGCAATAAACTTCATGTTTACCTCATCTCCAGCCTTAATTCCCAGATACTCGTCAGCATAAGTTCTATCCTGCTCTCCCACACTGTCATACCACCCCATGATTGTTTCGTTATCATGAGTTCCGGTATAAACGATACAGTTTGGCTTGTAATTATGAGGTAAGTATTCATTGGATGCATCGGTTCCGAAAGCAAATTCTAGAATCTTCATTCCCGGATACCCTGTCTTCTCCACCAGCTCGATTACGGAATCGGTAAGGAATCCTAAGTCCTCTGCAATCACAGCCTTGTCGCCCAGTCTTCTCTTCATAGTCTCAAAGAGCTTATAGCCCGGTCCCTTAGTCCAATGACCGTTTACTGCGGTCTCATCACCATAAGGAACAAACCAGTATTCATCAAAGCCTCTAAAATGGTCAATACGCACGATATCATACAGCTCATAACAATATGCAATACGCTTCATCCACCATTCAAAATCTGTTTTCTCATGATAATCCCATGCATATAAGGGATTCCCCCAAAGCTGTCCCGTCTCACTGAAAACATCTGGCGGACATCCAGCCACACCAATTGGCAGATTCTCCTCATCCAGCTGGAACAGCTCAGGACTTGCCCATGTGTCCGCACTGTCAAATGCCACATAAATAGGGATATCGCCTATAATCAGCACTCCCTGCTTATTAGCATACTCTTTTAAAGCCTTCCACTGCTTTGCAAACATATACTGCTGGAACTTATAGAAGTCGATTTCATCTGAAAGCTTCTCCGTGTATTCCTTGATTGCTTTAGGCTTTCTCAGGCGGATATCCTCATCCCACTCTATCCAGCATACACTTCCGAAGGAATCCTTCACAGCCATATACAGAGCATAGTCCTGTAACCAGTATTCATTCTTGCTTACAAATTCCTGATAAGCCTTCTCTTTCTCAAGTCCCTTTTCCAGCGCACGCTCATAAGCCTTGCGAAGCACCTTATAACGGCTTAAATACACCTTCTCATAGTCCACGTATTCCACATTCGTACCAAAATTATATGCATCACACTCAGCCTTGGTAAGTAATCCCTCTTCCATCAATGTCACTAAATCGATAAAATATGGATTTCCTGCAAAGGTAGAGAAGGACTGATAGGGTGAATCACCATAGCCGGTCTGACCCAGAGGCAGAATCTGCCACAGCTTCTGCCCTGATGCCTTTAAAAAATCTACAAACTCATATGCCTTTTTCCCAAAAGTTCCGATTCCATACTCTGATGGAATACTGGAAACGGGAAGTAAAATACCACTTCGTCGCATGTATAACCCCACTTTTTCTTAGCTTAACTTCCAAATATCGTCGTTGTACTCTGCAATAGTTCTGTCAGATGAGAAGAAGCCTGCCTTTGCAATATTTACCAGGCTCATTCTCTTCCACTTCGCCTGATTTCTGTAATCCTCAAACATCTGATCCTTTACCCTGATATAGTCTTCTAAATCAAGCAAGGTCATGAACCAGTCTTTGTTTAAAAGCTCGTTGTAAAGACGCTCTAGGTTCTCCTTCTGTCCAACTGCCAGTGCCTCTTTGCTTACGATAAAGTCCACTGCTTCCTTAATCACAGGGCTCTTCTTATAGAAGTCCTTGGAAACATAATCCGCCTTCTCATAATGCTTGATTACAGTATCGGACTTTTCGCCGAAAATGTAAATATTTTCGTCCCCAACTAATTCATTAATTTCTACATTTGCGCCATCGCTGGTTCCTAAGGTAACTGCACCATTTAACATAAACTTCATGTTACCGGTACCGGATGCTTCCTTACTTGCAAGGGAAATCTGCTCAGAGATGTCACAAGCCGGGATTAACTTCTCTGCGTAGGTTACATTGTAGTTTTCTACCATAACCACCTTCATGTATGGAGAAACCTCAGGGTCGTTATTCACGATTTCCTGCAATACTAAGAGTAAGTGAATAATATCCTGTGCGATTACATATGCAGGAGCTGCCTTTGCACCGAAGATAAAGCTAATCGGTGTGGTCGGCTTCTTGCCGCCCTTGATCTCCAGATACTTGTGGATGATATAAAGGGCATTCATCTGCTGACGCTTATACTCGTGAAGTCTCTTAATCTGGATATCATAGATAGAATTCGGGTCAAGCTCTACACCCTCAGCCTTTGCAATGTGCGCTGCAAGTACCTCCTTCTTACCTCTCTTAATTGCTGCGATAGCATCTAAGGTAGCTTCGTCATCCTTAAACGCAAGGAGCTTTTCTAATTCTGCTGCATCCTTCTTAAAGCCTGTGCCAATCTTCTCTTCCAAAAGAGCAGTTAATTCCTTGTTGCAGGATAATAACCAGCGACGGAAGGTAATACCATTGGTCTTATTGTTAAACTTATTCGGATAGAGCTTATAAAAATGATTCAGCTCGGTTTCCTTCAAAATCTCCGTATGAATAGCTGCAACACCATTTACAGAATATCCGAAATGGATATCAATGTGAGCCATATGCACACGATTATTCTCGTCGATAATCTGTACCTTCGGGTCTGGATAAGCCTTCTTGATACGTCTGTCCAAATCCTTGATAATCGGTACCAGCTGAGGAACTACCTTCTCAAGATATGCAAGCGGCCACTTCTCCAATGCTTCTGCAAGGATGGTATGATTGGTATAAGCACAGGTCTTGCCTACCACACTTACTGCCTCATCGGTAGTAAATCCTTCTTCCTTGGTCAGGATGCGGATTAACTCAGGGATTACCATGGTAGGATGGGTATCGTTAATCTGAATGGTCACATACTCATTCATCTTGTGTAAATCACGTCCCTTAGCCTTAAGCTCATCTAAAATCAATCTGGCACCACTTGCTACCATGAAATACTGCTGATAAATACGAAGTAAATTACCTGCTTCATCGGAATCATCAGGATATAAGAAAAGGGTTAAGTTCTTCTCGATTTCTTCCTTGTCAAAGCTGATACCATCCTTTACCAATGACTCATCAATGGTCTCAATATCAAATAAATGAAGCTTATTCTTTCCCTGCTCATAACCAACTACATCAATATCATATAAGCGGCTCTTTACTACCTTGTCGCCAAATGCGATATCATAAGTCACATCCATCTTCGTAAGCCATGACTGCTTCTCAATCCATTCATTCTTCTCTGCGGTCTGCAATTTATTCTCAAATACCTGCTTAAATAAACCAAAATGATAATTTAAACCAATACCATCGCCCGGGAGTCCAAGGCTTGCAATAGAGTCAAGAAAGCACGCTGCAAGACGACCAAGGCCACCATTACCGAGAGATGGTTCCGGCTCAACCTCTTCTACCTCTGCAAGGCTCTTACCCTTAGAAGCTAAAAACTCAGCAACCTCATCATATACACCTAAGTTGATAAGATTGTTGCTCATCAGCTTTCCGATAAGGAACTCTGCGGAGATGTAGTAAACCTTCTTCTCACCTTCAATAACAGGCTTCTCAGAGATCTCTTGCTTGCTGGCATTTAAAAGAGCGTAATAAAGCTCCTCATTGGTACAATTTTCAATTTCTTTTCCATATAAATTTTTAATTTCTAAAGCTAATCTCTCTTTCATAATAAACCTCTCTTTTTGCTATAGATGATAGGCAACAAAAGTATTTATAAAACGTTCAGGAAAACGTTTTCTTTAAATAAATATTACTACCATTTTTTTCAAATGTCAACAACAAAAAAGGAATCATAAAAATCCAACATCTCATGTTAAAAATTTATGATTCCCTATATTTTAAAATTTATCCAATTTTACTCCTGCCAGCTTCTTATTTGAGCTGCTCCAGCACATGATATAGCTGCGTCTGGGACCACTTTAAATCCGATATATTTTTTTCAAAAGGAATATGTATAAATATCATTTTAGTATCTGCATTGCTTTCTTGAAGGTATCTTAACCCATTGAAATACAGCTGATTACAAAATGAGGTTCCCGCATTTTGAGAAACCTTCACACAAAGCCCCTTTTCCTGAAGCAATCGCCTTAACATATCCCAAGGAAAACTCGTCTCCATACATATATTCCCCTGTTTTCCGGTAGTCTCAATATATACCTTATCCTTGATATTCGGCTTCTGCCCAAAACTGATGATATAATCATAATTTTGCTTTGATATTACATCTTTTAACAGCTCCGAATCTCTGACTTTATGGTTTGGAAATATGATTTTCGGATATGCCTCCCAATCCTTTATCAATGCTTCCGCACTGCTGCCACGAAATGCCGTTAGTAAAATCTTCATCTATCTTTACTCCAATGCTTCAGCTTCGGCAACTGCTCCTCAAAATAAGTTCTTGCCTGCTCCGGTGGCCACTGTTCATTAGACATATGCTCCACTAAGAAATCCGTCAATTGCCCTAGATTTGAATAAACATACTTGCCATCCGTATAGCACCACTTGCAATACTCCTCATTAAAGCTTCCATCCGGCTCTCTGCTGATAGATGTATCATCCAAAGGCATGCCACAACACTGGCAAATGAGCTGATGGGGTGACCCCAGTAGTGTGTTTATTGAAACCTCAAATACCTTCGAAAGAAGTTTCAGCGTTTCCACATTTGGAGTGGTTTCTCCAGCCTCCCAACGTATAACTGCCTGCCTTGTTACCAAAACCTTTTGCGCAAGCTCCTCCTGCGTCATTCCCTTTTTTGTGCGTAATTCCATTATAATATCTTTCGTCTGCATAACTGTCCCTCCATACATCCGATTATACTACTGATATCCAGACCAGCCAAGCAACTGCCTGTTGCCTTCCCCATCCTAGCTTTCAAACCGAAACACATCCGTACAGTTCGCCGCTCCGAAGGTCTTCACTGCCATACGATACATGGCCTTTCCATGGATGCGGTCATGCCAGATAAATCTGCGCAGTACCTTTCTCACAGACCACTCCTCGTCATAGCTTCCCAGAATCATCCTGTTCTCTAAAAAATTCTCCTGCTTTTCCAGTTCTTCAAAGCCACGCTTGCGGCATTCATAGATTGTCCCCTCATTGTCCGCATCTACACCTATTTCCCCGAAGTAGTAGCTGTTCACACTTCTGGTATGTACATACATTTCCTCCGCGGTACATGGTTTCAGACCAAGAAAAGTCTTCTTTGGTGCCAATGCGCTTACATGCTTATCAGGAACAGACTCATACAACGCCAGAAAATCTTGGGCAGATTTTAGTGCCAGAGCCTTAAGTTCCTGATATTCCTCCATAGTGAGTGGCTTCTTCTCGTCCTCAAATATTACATCACTGTCAGCGTCGCACACATCCAATGTAGATTCCTTTTCCTGCTCAATACTAATCTCCGCATTCTCAGAAAGTGCTCCCTGCCTCCAGCGAAGGTATGCCTCCACTTCTCCCTGCATTTTACTAAGGGCAATCTCCTTAGACGCTCCTCTGGTGAATGCTCCTACAAGATTGCTGGAATACAAAAGTGTATCATTTCTGTTATGCTCCCACACGCACTTTATCTTCACTGTAATTCCCTCCTAATCTTATATCAAACGATAACGGTCTCGATTTTCGTAATCTTCTTTGCTTCAATCTCCTGCCCCGATGTCAGTTTGACATAGTCTTCACCCGTATCTGCGATAAAAACACCCAGCATTTCGGTCTCCTTACCGAATAATCCACTAAAAAAGTGCTTTTCTTCCAAATAAATATTGGACAGACGCTTAACAAAGAATGCACTGGTTATATTCTTAAACTCTTCCATCCCGGTGACGCGTTCTCTGTTCTGCACACAAAATGTTATTTCCTCAATATATTGCTTTGCTAATGCTCCAACCTTTGTGTGCTTCTTCTCTGTAGAGACATAGAAAACATACCTCTCATCCTGTCCCAGAAGATAAGATTCATACACCCCATCGTTCCAATCCGTCATATCAATGTTACACTTTTTGCCAATATATGTCACGAAATAATTTTGTTCCGTAGTCATAAGCTCATCCTCCTTATTACAATACCTTATCAAAAGAAGGGCATGAAATTGCAGCATATTTGTCGACGAGATAAAAGCGAACGCTTGTATAACAACTGGACACGCTTAATATGAAACTATCATAAGACGAAATTGCTCCAGCAAGTAATTTTTTCTGTATAGACCCTAAAGTGGTGGAAATATAATAGATTTTCATTTATTTTTGAGCGAATAGTGCTCTGGAATTGAAGAAATTTTATATAGACCCCATTTTCATAAAAAAATAGGGTCTGTACAATTTTTTTGAAAAGTTAGAGCAAAAACACGAATTTTGAAGCTGTTTTTAAAGTGTTTTCGAACGCAGTCAGGGTCTTGGTAGAATTTTTAGGATATTAGAGCCATATCCTACCTCAATCTCTTCTCTAACACAATAATAGATTCTTCTTTCTCTCCAATCATCTCCACAGAAATCTTATCAACAATCGTACAAAAGCAACTCTTTTCATCCTTTATCTCATTATAAGCACTATCCAGTAACTGCGGCGAGGGCCGTTTTCCGATAGTCATATGCGGTATATACGGATGCCCCAAATCAAATTCTTTGAATTATTATGGATTAGCTCCATATTATCAAATTCTGGAAATATCATGATTGTTCTTAGTTTCATATGTACTCCTAATTTTACATTACTCTTCTCGCAAAACAGGTGGGAATTTGGAAGTTATCCGCTCAAATACCAACTCTCACACTGGCAGTGCCACATACCCGGTGGAGACCTCTCCCTGATGCCCCTCAAACCAAGGGTCTACGCCCCATGCCTTAGAAATTGCCATCACGGATTCTTCATCTGGAAAATCCACCGTCTCCCAATCATCCTCCTCCGATGAAATTAACGAATCAAAACCTAACTTAAGCTCCTCAGGTGTTAGTTCCCCTTCGCTAATCACCTCTCCAGATTCTCCCAAGAAATAATACCAGCGAAGCATTTCCCCTTTCACGTACTTTGCCCAAACATTAAGCTCCACTACACGATGTGTTCCGAAGAATAATACCTCCTCAAAGCCTTTTGCAAGCTCAGTCACCTTTTCCTGCTTCTCTGTTAAGTAATCTACTCCGGCTATAATCACATAACCATCCATCACCGGCGTAATAAATAGCTTGTCATTGTCAGCTGCCTTCATACCACTCTCCCAATTTGCAGTTTGTGCATTCTTTACCCCTAGCTGCGCTATAACCTGCTCCGGTGTCACATTTTTTATTGCTAACCATGACGCCTTATACCCGATTGGTCTGGGTTCGTCTGGTGTGGAATCATACTTCTCCACATCCACCCTTTCATTGCCTGAATCTTTCTTTTTAAAGAAATCAAATAATCCCATACACTTTCTCCCTCTTATTCAATTACCACATTGCACACCTCTATCCCATAGTACTGAAAAGCCACCACTGCCTCTTTACTTATCCGCTGCCCACACACCACAATAGGTACCGCCGGAGGACAGCCTACGGAAGCAGCTGACAGGATTCTCCCTTCTGCCTCCGTTACAGGGATTTCCTCACTAAGTGAAAGCATGGCCTTGCGGATGGACATCACGCTCTCACACTTCACAAATACCGGAGAAGTCTCATTAATAGCCTCCTTCCGCAGAACAGAACACAATGCTTCCTTCAGCATCTCCAGTGCCTCTGCGCCGTTCTCGGGAGTCACCATAAATACAAGAAAATCCGGGTCCGCAAATTCACAGATGATATGTTTCTTCAAAAGCTCTGCTGCCAGCTCCTCCCCTTCATACCCATAAGACTTGGTCTCCATCGTAATCTTCAAAGGTTCGTCTCCCGTCAGCACATAGCCATGCGCCATCAAAGCTGCCTTACACTTATCCACCTGGACTATAAAGTTCTGTAGCCGCTCTGCATACCCATCTGCCAGATACACATTTGCCTTATCCAGAGACTGTAATATCAGATAGGACGGGCTGGTAGAGCCAAAGAGTGCCAGAGCATTCTTCGCCTGTTTCAGCAGATATTCCGGTGCATTTTTTGAAATATGCAGATACGCTCCTCCGGTCAACACCGGCAGGGTCTTATGGGCAGAATCACAGCATAAATCTGCTCCCAAATCACAGGGATGCTTGGACTCCTCCAAAAACTTAAGGTACGCACCATGGGCATTATCCACCAAAAGCAGCACACCATGACAGTGGCACACCTTGGCAATCTCCTCTATCGATGCCACGTTTCCCAGATAATCCGGGCTGGTCAGATACACTGCTGCCGGCTTCTCTGGCATCATGCTTAGATATTCCTCCACCAGTCCCCCATTCAGCTTACAGGATAGATAATTCTCCTGCTCTGCCGGATACATCCACTGTACCTCCAAATCCAGAAGTGCTGCACCACTTAAGAATGTCTTATGCACATTCCCCGCAGCTAAAATCAGAGGCTTTCTTTCCTGCTTTTGCCCATACAGTGTCGCCAGATAAAGCATGGCACGGATACACTGGGAAGAACCTTCCGTGGAAAAAAGGGTCGCACAGCCAAACAGGCTGCCGGCATTCTCCTCACTTTCCCGAATAATACCGGCGGCCTCATACAGACTGTCCGCCCCTTCTATTTCCGTAATATCAAGAGTCTCCACGCCAAGAAAGCTACAGCCCTTGTGTCCGGGCATGTGCAATCTCAGCGCACCGCTCTCCTTATATTCATTTACAAAATCACAAATCGGTGTATTCATTTTAGTCCTCTAAAGCCTTTGCAATGGCAATCATAATCGCACATTCCATTCTTTTACGGAATAAGGTACAACCATACTCATATACTCCAGTGATAGAACCGGTAGAATGATATGCATTTGCTGCACATCCGCCGGAGCAGTAAAGTCTTGCCCAGCAATCCTTACATTCTGGATGTGCATATACATTACAATTTGCAAACTGACTCTGAATCTCGGTATTGGTTACGCCGTCCCAGATATTCCCAAGCTTGAACTTCTCATCACCTACGAATTGATGACAGGGATATAAATCCCCCCAAGGAGTCACCGCCATGTACTCCGTTCCTGAGCCACAGCCGGAGATGCGCTTGTAAATGCAAGGACCGCCAGTTAAATCAATCATATAGTGATAGAAGGTAAATGGCTTGCCTTCCTTATTTCTCTGAAGCATCAGCTCTGCCAGCTTCTCGTACTGCTCCATTACAATCGGTAAATCCTCCTGGGTCAGCTCAGAAGGCTCGCCCGGTGCGCACACAACAGGCTCCATACTAAGCTCAGTAAAGCCAAGCTCCAGCATCTGCTGAATATCCTTTAAAAAGTCCGGATTGGCATGAGTAAAGGTACCACGCATGTAATAGTTCTTACCTTCTCTTGCTTCTACCAGCTTCTGGAACTTAGGAACAATACGCTCCCAGCTTCCGTTTCCAGCATAGTCCACACGATAACGGTCATGGATTTCCTTACGTCCATCTAAGCTAAGTACTACATTGCTGCACTCTTTATTTGCAAACTCAATCACATCATCATCGATTAATAAGCCATTGGTGGTAAGGGTAAATCTGAAGTTTTTATTATGCTCCTTTTCAATGCTGCGTGCATAGGCAACCAGCTGCTTTACCACATCAAAATTCATCAGCGGCTCACCGCCAAAGAAATCCACCTCAAGATTTCTTCTGGTACCGGAATTAGCAATCAGGTAATCAAAAGCCTGCTTCCCCACCTCAAAGCTCATCACCGCCCTGTCTCCAGAATACTTTCCCTGACTGGCAAAGCAGTACTCACAATTCAGATTACAGGTGTGGGCAACATGAAGACAAAGAGCCTTTACCACACCTGAGGTCTTCTCCTTCAAGGTGCCTGCCATAGCTTCAAAGGTATCAGGTGCAAAAAGCTTACCACCCTCTTTTAGTTCCACTACCTGCTGGTAGCACTCTTCAAAATCCTGTGCAGTAATGTCCTCGCGAGCACCATACTTCTCAGCCATTGCCTTTATGATAGTCTCTTTATCATTGTCCTCAAACATTCCGATAATGTCATAGGCTACCTCATCCACAACGTGAACGGAACCGGAACAAACATCCAGCACAATATTGTAGCCGCCTAATTTATATTGATGTATCATAATTTCTCCTCCAGATAACAAAACAGTTCTGCCCGCCCCTTCATGCAAGCACGATGCCATTTTCCTCGTCACCATAACATAAAAACAGCCGCCTAATCAGGCGGCGTTTCAGAATTTGCAATTACTTGCTCTCCTTGGTGCTCTCACACTGCTGATTTGCGATACCACAGCTGGTCTTGCAAGCTGACTGGCAAGAAGTCTGACACTCACCGCATCCGCCATTCTTCGCACTGTCACACAGATTGCGAGTTTCGATGGTCTTAATATGTTCCATGATAGCAACCTCCACATAAAAATTTTCTTCTAGATGTTACCATATTGTACTTATAAAGTCAAGATATCTTGTCCTCCTTAAAAGAAAATGAATATGCTTAACCGCTGCTCCTCATACCTTGCAGTAATCTCACCACCCATATGCTCTACTAAAGACTTTGCAATGGCAAGACCACGACCACCGGAATTGCGGGCGGCCTCCACGGTAAAAAAGCGGTCAAACAGCTTCCCAACCTGCACCTCATTTAATCCGGATGCTGAGTTGGTAAAGCGGATTTCACCGTAATCATTCAGGGAGATTTCCAAATCTCCACCACTATATTTTAGAGCGTTGTTCAGAATGTTACTAAACACTCTGGACAACGCTTCTTTATTCAGTTTTCTCTCGATACGCTTCTCTGTAATATGAATCTTAGGCACAATCCCCTTCTGCTGCAATGCTCCATAAAAGCCTGCAATGCTCTCTTCTAAGACGCCGTTTACATACACCGTTTTCAGCTCCAGCTCTTCCTGGGTGGACAGTATCACTGAATACCGGAACAGCTCTTCTGTAAGCTGCTTTAAGTTCTCCGTACAGTTCTCAATCAGTGCCAGATACCTTGACACCATCTGGGACTTTTCCTCCTTTTTCAGAAGATCCATGTAACCACAGATAGCGGTCAGCGGCGTACGCAGGTCATGGGAAATATTGGTTACCGCCTCCTTCAGCTCCCGATCACCACTTAAATACTTATGCCGCTGTTTCCGCAACAGACGGAGCTGCTCATTGATAGCCATTGCCAGCCGGCACATATACTTGTCACGACTGGAAATATCAATCAGAGTATTAGTATCTGTTACAAGCCGGTCAGCAAATGCCTCTGCGATTTCCCGTGCACTTTTCCGCAGCAGGTAAACTTTCCCTACAAGATATATGATAATCATGATAAGTACACCGATGACGGCCCATAACAGATGTTCCATAGCTTCTCCTATTTCAAATCATTCCTTTTAAAAATCTGACAGCCTATAAGGAGTGTTACCATCGTTATCCCCATAGAACAGAGGATCTGACGAACCGGATGTGTGGTCGCTGCATCCGATAATAATATCCCCTGACCTGTTGGAAGGAAATCCAGCAGGAATTCAAAAATTATTCTCTTCATTCCCCCTATGTAAAGCGGATTCGCCTCCGGCTCCATCATCTGTATCGTCCCCTCTGCGGAGAGCCATGTATATGCAATGGTCTCCGTTCCTCCAGACAGCTATATATTTTGGATGCGGCCAGCATCAAAGCAATATAAACCAGAATGGTTAAAAACGCAAGTGCCGCCCTATTATTGGCGAAATTGCTGACCAAGGCAAAGATAGCCGTAAATGCGGCAGTGTAGCAGGCTGCAATAAGCAATGTCTGGAGTATACCGATTCCCCCTGTCTGAAGGCCTCCCAGAAAAGGCATTCCCACAAAACCACTGATTAACCAAGCTGCCATAATGAAAAGTCCTGGCACGTAGCACACCACAAAATTAGATAAGAATATATTGCTCCGGGTATGTCCTACCGCCAGCTTATTCCGCACCGCCCCTTCGTAATACTCTATGCCTACAAACATACTCACAATAATAGCACTGAACATTCCCACCAAGGGTGCTTCATTGTAATAATAGCGGTCCAATGTATAATCATAATCCGCCATGGCACCATTTGCCTGACGGCAGCCATTTAGAATGATAAACATATTCATGCCCAGCATTCCAAGCATGCAGAGCCAAAACACCTTATCCTTCCAAAGCCTTACAAAACTAGCAGAAAGTAACTTACGCATGACTGCCACCTCCTACCAATGATACATATTAGCTCTCCAGACTCTCATCTCTCTCCTTTA
>F42_Fallow_Deer__coassemble_386_pt1 | contig 18871 bp, 19 predicted proteins | sample F42_Fallow_Deer__metabat2_low_PE_003 | metagenome-assembled genome bin F42_Fallow_Deer
TTGCGGAAGGTACCCATTATGATATTTATAAAAAGTTAGGTGCGCATCTTTCTGTGGAGGATGGAAAAGAGGGAACCTTCTTTGCAGTGTGGGCACCCAATGCAGCAAGTGTGCATGTCATCGGCGAGTTTAACGGCTGGAATGAGACTTCCCATCCTATGGAGAAGTGTGGTCCCGGTGGTATTCACAAGCTCTTTGTCCCAGAGGTGGGGGAGGGCGTGATGTACAAATATCTGATTACCACACCGGAGGGAGAGAAGCTTTACAAGGCAGACCCTTTCGCCAATCAGGGAGAGTATCGTCCGGGGACGGCATCTATCGTGGCAGATTTGGAAGGCTTTTCATGGGAAGATGAGAAGTGGATGGCAGAACGAGATGCCAAGGATGTACAGACACAGCCGCTGGCAATCTATGAGTGCCACATCGGTTCTTTTATGAAGCATCCCTGCAACGGAACGGTGGAAGGCTTTTACAATTACCGGGAATTTGCAGACCGAATCGTAGATTATATAAAGGAGATGCAGTACACTCATGTAGAGCTCATGGGTATTGCAGAGCATCCTTTTGATGGTTCCTGGGGATATCAGGTGACCGGGTATTATGCACCTACTTCCCGCTACGGGTCGCCCAAGGATTTTATGTATCTGGTAAATAAGCTGCATAAGAACAAAATCGGAGTGATTTTGGACTGGGTTCCGGCACATTTTGCCACAGATGCCCATGGTCTTGGAAGATTTGACGGACAGTGTATTTTTGAGCATCCGGATCCGAGAAGGGGCGAACACCCGGATTGGGGAACCAAGATTTTTAATTATGGTAAGACGGAGGTAAAGAATTTCCTGATTGCCAATGTTCTTTACTGGCTGAGAGAGTTCCACATTGATGGTATTCGTGTAGACGCAGTGGCATCCATGCTTTATCTGGACTATGGTAAAAAGGAAGGTCAGTGGCTTCCCAATATCCACGGAGGCAATCAGAATCTGGAGGCTATTGAATTTTTTAAGCATTTAAATTCTGTGGTGCGTGGCTCTTATCCCGGATTCTTGACCATTGCGGAGGAATCTACCGCATGGCCCAATGTGACCGGAGAAATCGGTACGGACAGTCTTGGATTTACTTTTAAGTGGAACATGGGCTGGATGCATGACTTCTGCGAATATATGAAGCTGGATCCGATTTATCGTAAGCACAATCATTATGGTATGACCTTTGCCATGAGCTACAACGAGAGCGAGAATTACATTCTGCCACTGTCCCATGATGAGGTTGTGCATCTGAAGTGTTCCATGGTAAATAAGATGCCGGGGTATCAGGTAGATAAGTACGCGAACCTGAGAGTTGGCTACACTTATATGTTTGGCCACTGTGGCAAAAAGCTTCTGTTTATGGGACAGGACTTCGGACAGGAGCGTGAGTGGAGCGAGGAGCGTGAGCTGGACTGGTTCCTTTTAGGCGAGAAGAACAATCTGGGAATGCACCATTATGTGCGTGATTTGCTGAAGCTTTACCGCAAATATCCGGCAATGTATGAATTTGACAATAGCTGGAAGGGCTTTGAGTGGATGAATGCGGATGATGCAGACAAGAGTGTGTACTCCTTTGTGCGTCGCAGCTCCACCGGCAGAAACAATCTGCTCTTTGTGATGAATATGACCCCCATGATGTGGAAGGATTACAAGGTTGCAGTTCCTAAGAGGAAAAAATATAAGTTAGTGTTAAATAGTGATGATTTTGAGTACGGTGGAAATGGCCATGTGCTTCCGGCAGAGCTGACAGCCAAGGCAGAGCCCCATTGTGCACAGAAGTATTCCATTACCTTTGATTTACCACCATATTGTGCCGCAGTGTTCCAGTTCTAAATTCTTAGTTTAAATTTGGACTTCAGAAAATAGAGTAAAAAGTCGAAATAGTAGGTAAGCATTATGCTTATCTACTATTTTCTTTTATGGAGAATGCTATGAGAATCACTTTTGACCAGAATGCAAATCAGATAAAAACAGAGCAGAAATGGAATTATGACCAGTCCCCTGTACAGAGTAAGTCTGTAAGGGGGAATGCAATTTTCCAGATGGACGGAAAGGACAGGGTAGGTCTTCCGGGGCAGGATAAGTCCTTTTCGGAGATTCAGGCACAGGCAGAAGCTATGAATTTGGAAAGCCGTCAGGATGGATTGATTGTGGCATCTAATACTATGTCGGATGAGGACTATGCAAAAATGCTGGAGGATGGCTATGAACCATCGGAGATGACACCGGAAGAAACGGTGACTATTTTAGATAAAATCAAGGCTGAGCTGTTGAAATCCGGTAAGCATATTGCGGGTTATACGGATGATATAGATATGGATGCTCTGGTAGCGGCAGTGGGAAGTCAAGGACTGGCGCAGAGTTTGCAGACTGCTTTTGAAAGCGCGGATGTTCCCATGACAGAGGAGAATGTAGACAAGGTATTACAGGCTTTGGAATTGGGCCAGTCCTTACATGCGCCAACAGAGGGTGAGCTGTATCATATGCTGGCAAGCGGAATGGACACCACCATTCAGGACTTTTATCTGGCACAAGCCAGTGCAGCACAGGCACCTGTAAATACGCAGGGACAATACTTTGGAGAGGCTGTAAAAGGGTATGTGACCAAAAATGTGGAAGCTGGCGTGGAATCGCCGGAAAATATGAATGCCCAGATTGAAAACCTCTTTGGAAGGCTGGAGATTCCGGTTACCGAAGAGACTATGGAGCAGGCAAAATGGCTGATTGAGAAAGGTCTGCCCATTACAGAGGAGACCATGGGATTTTTGGGAGATGTGGCGGATTTATCTTTTCCTCCGGAGGCTGGAGATATCGTAGAAAGCGCAGTGGCTGCATTGGCAGACGGACAGTCGGCTACAGGGGGTAATTTAGTCCAGCATCAGACTCGTATCGAAAGAGCCATTGAAATATATAATCTCTATCATGGAGAATCTGCAAAGGATTTGATTCATGACAGAAGAGTATTGGAAGAGGTACGCCTGCATATGACGGTGGAGACCAATTTAAAGCTGCTGGAAAGTGGTTTTTCCATTGATACGGCATCTATCGAAGAAACCATAGAAGCGTTGAAGGCGGCAGAAGAGAGTCTGGCAAAGCAGTACTTCCCGGGTAGCAAGAATCCGGTAGAAGATTACCGTACCTTAGAAAAGACAAGTCAGATTATTAAGGATATTCCAAAGCTGCCATTCAAGACGGTGGTGGATTTTGCGGATCGTATATTAAAGACTACGACGGCACAGTTCCATGAAGGTGGTATGGCTGCCAAGGCCGCGTATAAGCAGGCTGGTCAGGCATATGAGGTAATTGGAACCGCTCCCCGCGCAGATCTTGGGGACAGTATTCAGAAAGCTTTTGGGAATGTGGATACTCTTCTGACGGAGCTTGGCTATGAATTAAACGAAGAGAACCGCAAGGCAATGCGTGGTCTGGCTTATAACAGTATGGAGCTTACCGTAGAGAATATGGAGAAAGTAAAAGAAGCCAACAGACAGGTTCTTGAGGTGGTTTCTAAGATGACTCCGGCAAAGACCTTAGAAATGATTCGGGATGGCTACAATCCGCTGGATTGCACCTTTGAAGAGCTGAATGCATATTTCGACACTATGCAGGTGGATGTGGCAGAGCAGGAAGTAAAATATAGTCGTTTCTTACAGAGACTGGACCATGCAGGAACCATTACAGAGGAGGAGAGAGAGGCATTTATCGGCTGCTATCGTCTGATGCGTCAGATTGAGAAGGCAGATGGTGCGGCTACCGGATCCATCATCCGTACCGGTGCGGAGCTTACCTTTGCAAATCTCTTATCCGCAGTTCGAAGCGGTAAATATAAGGGTATGGATACCAAGGTATCTGATACCGTGGGTGCTGTCTGTGAGCGAATTATGGCAGAGCCATCCATTTCCCAGCAGATAGAAAAGGCTTTTGCAAGGCAGATGCGTCAGGATTATGCCCGGGCTACCATAAATGGGGAGGAGAATTCTGAGCTGCTTGAGCAGAGCGGTATGAAGGTTACCACAGAAAATCTTCTGGCAGCAGGGGCACTTTCCAAAGAGACCGGAAAGATTACCGGGGAAGTGGATAAGCGTCTGGAAAGAAAGGAAAAACGCAGCAATAAGCTGGAGAAGCTGGGAGAAGCAGAGACCTTTAAAGAGGAATATACAGCGGAACTGGATGAATTGATAGAGGATGTTACAGAGGAATGCTTCGAACAGACAGAGGCTGTGGATGTGAAGGCACTGCAGCTTGTTTCCAAGCAGATGCACATCATGCGCAATCTGGCAGAGGACAATGAATTCTTCTTTGGTATGGAGATTCAGGGAGAGCAGGTAGCGGTTCATCTTCGTATGGAGCAGTCTTCTCAGGAGCAGGGACTGATTAAGATTCGCCTTTCCGGAGAAAATTTAGGCACCATAGGTGGCAGATTGCGAGTGACCGATAGTGGTGTGGAAGGGTTTTTTGTAGGAAATCGCAAAGATGTGGTAATGAATTTACGTTCAAATGCCGATATTATCAGTAATCAGGTTGCGAAAGAATGGAATCTGGAGCAGCTGGAATTTGTATACAGTGAAAGAGAATATGCAGCAGGTAAAGAGCCAAGGAAGGCGACGGAGGTACAGTATTCTACAGAAGCACTGTACGGACTTGCAAAAGATTTCTTGCAGGCTTTAAAAGCAGCAGGAGAAAATGGAGGAATTTCAAATGAGAATTAATTACAATGTATCCGCTATGCTTTCCAATAATGCTCTTGCAAATAACGATAGCTTACTTGCAAAATCATTAGAGCGTTTATCATCTGGTCTTAAGATTAATGATGCAAAGGACAATCCGGCAGGTCTTGCCATGGCGAAGAGAATGAATGCGCAGATTAAAGGCTTGTCCGTAGCAAACAATAATGCAAGTGATGGTGTGTCCATCATTGAGACTTCAGATGGAGCATTAGGTGAAGTTACAGAGATGCTTCAGCGTATGAAGGAATTGGCTGTTCAGGCCAGCAATGGTACATATGCAGATGATGATAAGGCCATGATTCAGGAAGAAGTATCCCAGCTGATGCAGGAGATTACCCGTATCTCTGAGGCAACGGAATTTAATGGTCAGAATTTATTAAATGGTGGGTTTGATGTAAAAGGTTTTACCAGTGCCACAGATATTTCGGTTAATACATTTAGTGAGAAAACCCCTACCGGAGATTATGTGATTGAACAATTGACTATCGGCCTTGATGCGGAGGGAAATCGTGAAATCACGAACCTTACCTTGGGAGATGGTTTCCCAAGTGATGCACAGTATAATTTTGAGGATGATTTCCTGACAATTACCGGAAGTAATCAATTTGAGTTAAAGCTTGATTTAAAGGAGATGGCAACCGGAAGTATTGCAGAGCCTCTGGAGATTGAGTTATCAGATGTGGGACCGATGAGATTGCAGATTGGTGCAAACGAGGGTCAGGTTTTGGCAGTGCAGATTCCTACGGTTAACTTGCGTAATATGGGAATTGAAGATATTGATATGTCTACCAGAGAGGGGGCGTTGGATGCAATAGGCAGATTGGGTGGAGCAATTGCTTATGTATCTGAAGTAAGAGGTAAGCTTGGTGCATACCAGAATCGTCTGGAGTCTACCATGAGTAGTTTGGATGTTACCAGTGAAAACATGACTTCTGCATACTCCCGCATCATGGATGTGGATATGGCAGAGGAAATGACTAACTATACAACCTATCAGGTGCTTACACAGGCTGGTACTTCTATGCTTGCACAGGCGAACGAAAGACCTTCCCAGGTATTACAGCTTCTTCAGTAGTGGGAGGTAAGGCACTATGACCAAGGAACAGAAGAGCCAGTTTACCCTGCGCATTACCGAAGCGAATGCTACCCAGCTAGTGGTTATCTTATACGATATGGCACTGGTGTATCTGGAGGAGGGACAGGCAGCGGAAAATGATGAAGCACTGTCAGAGGCTATTCGAAAGATAAGAGGATGTGTAAATGAGCTTTTATCGTCCCTTCATATGGAATATGAAGTAGCACAGCAGATGCAGAGATTGTATTTGTTCTGTATCCGCAGACTTGCTGTGGCAGGAAGAAAAAAGGACAAGGCACCCCTGAAGGAAGTGCAGCAGGTACTGCAGCCCCTTCGAGATGCCTACGCAGAAATTGCCAGCCAGAATACAGCCGGTGCTGTAATGCAGAATGCCCAGACCGTCTATACCGGTCTTACCTATGGCAAAACCGCTTCGCTATCAGAGAATCTGACTGACGGAAAGTCCGGAAGAGGAATGCTCGTGTAAGTGCTTATATCTGGAAAGTAAGGAATTGATTTGATAAATATAAGCGTCAATAATATCCGGATCTGTAGCGTAATCAAAGCCCGCATAGGCGATATCCAAAGCCTTGCGGGTTTTTTCTATGTCCTCTTGAAGAGAGGGTTTGACCAGCTCTGTCTCAATTTCTTCCGGCGTATGATACCCTTTTTTATATAGTGTCAGCATGTCATGTTACCTCGCAAATTATGTTTGTTGATACAAGTATAACCAAGAAAATAACATTTTATTCCAATTACCTATTGCAAAATTATAAAAGTAGTCTTATAATAAAACTCACAAGTGGCAGTCGCCGAATATATTCTAATTTACAAGTCTATGTAAATCACAATTTTTTCAATCTAAGAAATTTAATAAGGAAGAAGGGATGGCATGGAGCAGAGAATGCTTATTTTGTGTGACCCTGAGGAAGATTATGCCCAGCGTATGTCAGATTATATGCGGCGAGATAAGTTTTTTCCTTGGACGGTCAAAGTATATACCCGTGTTTCTGAATTGCAGGAAAATGTCAGGATGGGGCAGACAGATATGCTTGTGGTATCGGAAAGTGTATATGAGGAAGAAATGCAGATGCTTGGAGCGGGCAAGATGGTTATCTTGAATGAAACAGGTATTGTGAAGGGACAAATAAATAATGTGGACAAATATCAGGAAGCAGGAAAAGTAATACAAGAGCTGATGGAATTGGGAGAAGTCGGGGTACAAACGCTGAAAGGAGGAACCGGAGCCAGATTAATCGGTTTATATTCTCCCATTGGGAGATGCTTGCAGACCTCTTTTGGCTTGTGTCTGGGAAGGCTGCTATCCCAGAAAGGAAAGACGTTGTATCTCAGCATGGAACCATATTGCGGAGTAGAGGGGATGCAGAGCTGCAACGGAGTGGATTTATCATCACTGCTCTATCTTTTGCAGGATGAGGAACATTTTGCAGTCAATGCTCAGCGACAAATCCGCCGGGATGAGAATCTGGATTATGTGCCTGCGATGGTAAATGGGCAGAATCTGATGCTGGTGAATGTGGAGGAATGGAAAAAGCTTTTGTATCAACTACAGCATTCCTTGGGATATGAATACATTATTTTGGATTTAAGAGAGAACGTACAGGGACTATTTGAGCTTTTGCGCATGTGCGTGCGGGTATATACCATGGCAAAGGATGACCCGATTGCAAAGCGGAAGATGGATCAGTATGAGCAGCTATTGTCTATAATGGAATATGAGGATGTAAAAAAGAAAATGAGTATCTGCAAATTACCTCTTTTTCGTAATATCCCCACCTCTATCACCATGGCAACCAAGGGTGATTTGGCAGATTATGTGAGAAAGCTGGTGGAAAAGGAGGAGTGGTATTAAATGGAAGGATATTTAGAGCTAAAGAAAAAGCTTCGACAGCAGATTGTGGATCAGCTCAGTTTTCTGCAGGAACAGTCTGACAATGTGGTAAAAGAGTTGATAGATGAAACAATCTGCAAGAATGAAGGACTGCTTTTGGTGCCATTAGAGGTGCGAAAGCGGCTGCGGGAGGAATTGTATAATTCCATCCGGGGCTTGGACATTTTACAAGTGCTGGTTGATGATAATTCCATTACGGAGATTATGATAAACGGTTCCGATTCGATATTTATAGAGCGGGAAGGAAGACTATTAAAGCTGGATATGGCTTTTGAGTCTAAAGAGAAATTAATTGATATTATTCAACAAATCGTTGCCGGATGTAATAGAACGGTAAATGAAGCAAGTCCCATCGTGGATGCGCGTCTTAGCGGGGGTGCCCGCGTCAATATTGTAATGAACCCGGTGGCCATTGATGGTCCGGTAGTCACTATTCGTCGGTTTCCCGACAAGCAAATCACCATGCAGGAATTAATACAGCGAGAATCTATTTCGGAAGAGTTGGCAGAGTTTTTAGAACGCCTTGTAAAGGGAAAATACAATATCTTCATCAGTGGAGGAACCGGTGCAGGAAAAACCACGTTTCTCAATGTGTTGTCAGGCTTTATCCCAGAGGATGAGCGGATTGTAACCATAGAAGATAGTGCAGAGCTGCAGCTGCAAGGACTCCATAATCTGGTTCGGTTAGAAACTAGGAATGGAAATGTGGAGGGATGCCGGGAAATTCGCATCAGAGATTTGATAAGGACCAGCTTAAGAATGCGCCCGGATCGGATTATCGTGGGAGAGGTCCGGGGGGAGGAGGCTGCGGATATGATTACCTGTATGAATTGTGGTATGGAGGGTTCCATGTGTACCGGACATGCCAACAGTGCAACAGATATGCTGGATCGTCTGGAAAATATGATTCTTATGGCGAAGGAGGTGCCGGTCAGCTCCATACGGCGTCAGGTTGCTTCTGGATTGGATATTCTGATACATCTAGGACGTCTTCGGGACAAATCCCGTAAGGTGCTGGAGGTATTGGAGGTGCTTCGAAGCGGAGACAATCAGGTGGAACTTCGTCCACTGTACCGCTTTCGGGAGACGGGGGAAGAAAAGGGGCGGATTCGTGGAAAGTACATAAAGGAAGGGGAGCTGACGCATGTGGAAAAATTGCAGCGAGCTGGAATCTCTTTGCCGAAGTGATTTAAGACTTGTGGATGTGGGAATTGGGGTGGGAATCGCGATTTTGTTTTCCTATTTCTTTTATCGGAGCTTCTGGGCATTTCCACTAATGGCGGTGGTGGGAGTGGGGTATATCTACCTTACTATGTTAGAACGACGGCGAAGACGTCTGCGTCAGGAAAGAGAGCAATTTAAGGAATGTATCTTGTCAGTCAGTGCGTCCCTCAGGGCTGGATATGCGGTATCCAATGCTTTCATGGAGAGCAGGCAGGATATGGTGATGCTGTATGGCGAAAACAGCTATGTAGTGAAGGAGCTTCGATTGTTGGACCAGGGATTAAAAAACCGAGAGCCTTTAGAGATGCTATTGGAGGAATGGGGAATACGGGCGGAAATCGAAGAGGTAAGGGAATTTGCAGATGTACTTGCCATAGGAAAGCGAGGGGGTGGAAGTATTCCTGAGATTATTGATGCTACCAGTGAAATGATATCTCGAAGATTGGTTCTGGAGGAGGAATTAGAGACACTTCTTGCCAATAAGAGATTGGAGCAGCAGGTGATGAATATTATGCCCTTCGGGGTAGTGTTTTATCTGGAATGGAGTAATCCGGGATACTTTGACATGCTTTATGAAGGTTATGTGGGGCGACTTATCATGACTGGTTGTCTTGTGGCATACATGCTTTCCTACTGGTTCTCCCAAAAAATTTTGCAAAAGATTTATGACTAGGAGAAAGTATGAGAAATCAGAGAATATGTAGAAATTTGATGCAGCTTCATCCGGGAGGGGATGTCCATCTTCTGGAACAGCAGTATTACAAAAGAAAGTATAGAACCTGTTTCCTTATTGCTTTGGTAGGGATATTGTTTGGCTTTCTGGGAGGAGAGGATGGGTGGCTTTTATTTTGTTTGGGAGCTTTGACGGGTGTAGCCGTGTTTTTTCTGCTGGACAAGGATTTGGAGCAGAAAAATGAGGAGAGAAAGATGGAGATGCGAAAGGAGTATCCTGGAATTGTGAATCGAATGGCACTGTATATGGAAGCTGGGATGACAATCCGGGGGGCGTTCTTTCGGATTGCGGGAGACTATGCAAAAGGGGATAAGGCTTCTAATCCCATTGCGATAGAACTGGCTATTGCCGGGAATTCTATGCAGTCCGGCGTCTCGGAGACCATTGTGTATGAAGCCTTTGGCAGAAGAACCGGTATGCCGGAATATACAAGGTTTTGCTCTATCCTTAGTCAAAGCCTGAAGAAGGGAAGTGTGGAAATCTGCTTGCGCCTTAGGCAGGAGGGAGAGCGTGCGCTGGAAGAGGGACTGCGCTATCAGAAAAAGAGAGGAGAAGAGGCGGAAACCAAGCTTCTTTTGCCCATGATTATGATGATGGCGATTGTAATGTTACTGGTAATGGTTCCGGCATTTTCCGGAATGGATATTTAGAAAGGATGAAAAGTATGAAGAGAAAAATGAATGCAGTGAGAAATTTTATGGAAAGAAAGTGGTTGTCAGCGAAGGCATTTTTGACAGATTCCAATGCGGGAATGGGAACTGTGGAAATTATCTTGATTATTGTGGTTTTAATTGGTCTGGTCATCATTTTTAAGGGACAGATTACAGAGCTGGTCAATGATATTTTTGACAAGATTACCTCTCAGGCAAATAAAGTATGATGAAAAGGTACTTAAAAGGATATTTAACAATCTATGTGTCCTTGTGTATGTGTGTGATGATTTCGCTGTGTCTGGTTCTGATAGAAGGAGCCAGACGCAGTACCATCCGGCTAGAGGGAGAAATCGTAACGGATATAGGGATAGAAAGTGTTCTGGCAGAGTATCACAGGGAGCTTCTAAATCAATATAACCTGTTTTATGTAGATTCGTCGTATGGAGGTGTGGAACCTTCCTATAATAATGTGGAAAATCGGCTGAAGTATTATCTGGACAAGAATACCGTATATGGAGAGGAACTGAAGTTGGATTTTTTGTACCGGGACTTTCTGGGAATGGAATTTCAGGATGTGCAGGTAGAGAAAGTGAGTCTTGCCACGGACAATAACGGATATGGCCTTGCACGACAGGCTATCGAAGCAGTGAAGGATGATATCGGCGTAAGTTATCTGGAAGGAGTCTGGGAACTGATACAAAAGGTGGAGGCGGATGGTCTTTTAGATGGCAATCTGGAGAAGCAAAAGAATGAGGTGGAAAAGCAGCTACAATCGTATGAGGATAAGGAGATACCTTTATCGGAAAAAGAATGGACAACATTTGATGTGGTCAGCCCCACGAAGATTGTGGATAACATGCAGGCGAAAGGAATCCTGTGGTGGGTAATTCCTAAGGAGCAGGGAATATCGGCACAGACTATCCGGCTATCCCAGTATGTCAGTAGTCGGATGAGTATGGGTAATCTGAATCAGGGCAACGGGGAACGTCAGCACAAGCTGGAGATTATGGAGCGGCTGCTCTTTCAGGAGTATCTGCTTCGTTATACCGGCAGATATGGTGAAGAAAAGGAGAAGGGTCTGCTTTCCTATCAGACAGAGTATCTGGTGGAGGGGGAAGCTTCGGATGAAAAGAATCTGTCGGGGGTTGCAGGTAAAATCTGCGGAATCCGTCAGGTGGCCAATACGGCCTATCTTTTGGCAAATCCAGAGAAGATGGAGCTTGCAAAGGGAGCCGCAACCTTATTAGCGGCTGCACTTTTGGTACCAGAGGCTGAACCGGTAATTGAAGGAGCTATTGTACTGGCATGGGCGTACTTGGAAAGTGTATATGATACCAAGGCGCTGCTATCCGGTGGCAGGATTCCGCTGATAAAAAGCGACCAGAGCTGGCACTACGATCTGGAAAGTATTTGGCAGGAGCCTCAAAATGGGGCAGTGCAGGGGCAAAGCGAAGGCATGACCTATGAGGACTATTTGCGGGTGTTTCTATTTCTGCAAAATCAGGAAACTTTGATTGCAAGGTTTATGGACGTGGTGGAGATGGATATTCGCCTCACGGATGGAAATGAAAGCTTTCGGTTGGATGGATGTCTGGATTATGTGGGGATGAGTGCGGTAATTCATTCTGCCTACGGATATGATTTTGAAATTAAAAGGGAAAGAGGATATTGAAAGGAGAAAATCGAGATGTTCTTCCTATATGGGAAAAGAATAAAAAATAAGTTTCTCTCTAAACACAACACACAAAATGACAAGCCTTCTCCGACATGTATAAAAGGTTTATGTCAAAACCGAATCTCCTATAGTATAAAATCCATAAAAGCTCATATAGGGAGAATGTCTCGATTTTCTTCTTTCCCAATGGTAAAGGCAAGTATGACCATAGAAGCCGCCCTTGTATTACCTTTGTTTCTATTCTTTTTCCTGCAAATCAGCGGATTTATCGAAATGCTCAGGCTTCATTCCAATCTACAATACGGGCTCTGGAAGGCAGGAAAGACATTGATGCTTTATGGGGCAGCAGAAGAAGTGGCGGAAACGGTTCCCGAGCTGGCGGTATCTTATCTCTATGTAAATGGTGTACTGCAAAGCACATTGGGAAAGGAGTATTTGGATAACTCTCCACTTGCCTTGGGCAGTAATGGAATCAATTTCTTGGAACCCGATATTATCACGGAATCGGGAGATGTGGATGTGACAATTACTTATCAGGTCCGTCCTAAGGGGCAGCTCTTACCATTTGCCTATGGGCGTCTGAGTAATCGGTTCTATGGGAAGGTTTGGAATGGATATGATATTTCATCCGGCAGCGAAAGCGGGCAGGTGGCATATGTGACAAGGTATGGAGAGGTGTGGCATATCACCAGAGAGTGCAGCTATTTGGATTTGTCAGTGCAGACAGCTCTGGCAAGGGAGCTGGGTAACTATCGGAATCAATGGGGCAAAAGCTATGTGAAGTGTTCCTTTTGTGCCACAGGAGCCATGCCGGAGCAGGTATATATCACGCAGGAAGGGGATTGCTTTCATTATAAAGAGGGATGTCTTGGGTTAACCAGACATGTGGAAATAATTTCGTGGGAGGAAAGAGAAAAGTACCGGCCATGCAGCCGATGTGTAGGAGGATAAATGTTTAATTTGTGTTTGATTTTATATTTCTGTGTGCTGAGTGTATGGGATATAAATAAAAAAGAATTGCCGGGAAAAATGCTGGTAGGAGGTGTAATTGCCGCTTTCATATATGGGATTTGGAATGATAGAGGGGCTGGGCTTCTTTTGGGGTGTATTCCCGGAGTTCTTCTACTGTTGATGGGTTTTTTAACAAAAGAAAAAGTGGGATACGGGGATGGGATTATGGTGCTTGTTTTGGGACTATGGCTGAAGTGGCCGGAAAGCGTACTGGTATATTTCATTGCACAATTTGGAGTTTTATTTTGGGCAGTGGCACTTTTATGGCTCAAAAAGGCTCCACGTGAACTAAAAATTCCCTTTGCTCCATTTCTCACTGCGGCACTATTCATTTTCAAAATAGGAGGTCTGCTTATATGAAGGGGTACATGACCATTGAGGCAAGTCTTATATTGCCCATGGTTTTTGGGGTGATTCTTTTTGTGATTTCGCTTTTATTTTATTCCTATGACAGATGTCTGTTGGAGCAGGATGTGACAGCACTGGTAGTGAGAGGAGAGTATCTGGAGGGAGAGAATATACAGGAAAAGGTAGAATTTCTGGAGCAAGAAATACAGAATTGGTATGTAGATAAGTACATCTGGATGGAAGTGATGGTGCATGCACTGGCGGTAAAGGAGAATTCGGTGCGTATAGAGGCTGGAGGAACCTTTGGAGGACCGTTTTTTCAAAGTGTTGAGACACAACGGGAGTCACTTGTGTTATCGCCAAAGTTCTGGCTTCGTCAGAAGAAAAAAATAGAAAAGCAACTTCAGGATTGGGAGGAAACGGATGAAAACGGAGTATATTAGAATTTTAAATTGTAATTATGAGCGGTTGCAGCTGGAACAGGCAGTGGAAGGACACAGATATCAATATTGTATATTGGGAAGAGGTGGGATTAAATATCTTCTTCCCTGTAGCCTGCGAATTATTGATGAGGAGTATTTCCTGTATTATGATATTTCTTCAAAACAAAATGTGAGTCAGGTTTTTGAAGGAAAAAAGATAGTACGTGATTGGATGAAGCATTTTCTGAATGAAGTAATGGCCTTAAAAGCGGAACTAGAGCGGTATTTGCTGGAAGATAGTTGTATAGTGTGGAATCCTGAACATATATATCAGGACTTGGAGCGGGATGATTTCTTTTTTATGTATGTCCCGTATATGGAGAGGGGTAACGAGTGGAATGTATTGACTGACTTTTTCTTGGCTAACATAGATTATAGTGATGATGCTTTGGTGGAATTTACATATCAGGCCTGCGACCTTTTGCAGAGTCAGGGGCTGGAATATCTGGGAGAAGGAATGTATAAGGACTTTCTAAAGGTTACAGAGCGGGTAAGGGAAAAACCGGTATCTGTCAGCTTACAGGAAACTGCGCAGGCACAGCAAGAGTCTGTGAAAGAAAATCCTTCTGTCAGAGAGACAGGAACTTTAACGGAGGGGCGGAAAAAACGTTTCTTCTTCTGGGAAAACAAGAGAAGGCGGAGAGAAGAACAATCGATTTTTCGTCAGGATTTGCTCGGACAGATGAGTGGATACGCAGTATGCGAAGAGATGGATTACGGTGGTACAGATTTCGGTGAGAGTATAGATGAGGAGGAAGAATTTGGAAAAACCATATATATAGAAGAAAAACAAACAGAGAAAAGTGGAGGGCTGTATCAGGACAGTGGAGAGCTACTTGTAAAGTTTACCCAGTTTCCATTTGTCATTGGAAAAAAACGGGATAGTGTGAACTTGGTGTTAAATGATTATTCTATAAGTCGTGTTCACGCAAGAATTGTGGAAATCGGTGGAGAATTATATCTGGAGGATTTGAATTCTACCAATGGAACCTACAAGAACGGATTGCGTCTGCAGCCTTATGAAAAGCGCAAGCTGGAGGAGCATGACGAGGTGAGATTCGGAAAGCTGGAATATACATATCGATAGTACACACTTTGGCGCGGTAGTTGACGAAATGGGGGAAAGAGTGGTACATTTTTCTATATAGGTTTAAGGACTGAAATAGAGAAGATAGGAGAATCACGGGTGAATATTAATATCTACTATGGCGGAAGAGGAATTATTGATGACCCTACACTTTTTGTAATTGATAAGATGCAGGAAGTGCTGGAAGAGTTAAATGTGAAAGTGACCAGGTACAATCTGCATGAAAATAAAGGAACTATTACCACGTTGCCTCAGACCTTGAAGGATGCAGACGGAATTATTCTTGCGACAACTATTGAGTGGTATGGAATCGGTGGATACATGCAGCAGTTTTTGGATGCGTGCTGGCTTTATGGGGATAAAGAAAAGATTGCACAGATATATATGTGCCCTATTGTTATGTCAACCACCTATGGAGAAAGAGAGGGAAAGCTTCATCTTACCAATGCGTGGGAGATATTAGGAGGACTTCCTTGCAGTGGTATTAGTGGGTATGTTGCGGATAATATAAGTCTGGAGATGAATCCTCAGTATTTTACCATTATTGAGAGAAAAGCGGAGAATATGTACCGTACCATCAATCAGAAAGTGGCCTGCTTCCCTGGAAGTAATCAGGCGGTAAAGCAAATGGTTTCGATTACTCATAATATTGATTTTACACCACAGGAGACGGAGCAGCTTTCTATGTATGCATCGGATGCCATGTATGTACAAAGGCAGAAAGAGGATATTCAGGAACTGGCGAATCTTTTTAGGGATATGATGAGTGATAAGGCTTCGGATGGTGAGGCTTATTTCAGTGAATTTAAGAAAGCATTTAAGGCGCAGCCGGGAGTTAATTCCACATACTGCTTTAAAATTGATGGAAAGACACCGGCACTGCTTATTAAAGTAAATGGTTCCCGATTAGTTTGTGAATATGGAGAGGGAGATAATGCAGATGTGGTGATAATGCTTGAACGTCTGGTGCTTGAGGATTTGATTGCGGGCAGAATGACCTTCCAGAGAGCATTTATGTCTGGTGCAATGAAGATGAAGGGTGATTTTAACACATTCAGAACATTAGATCAGTTGTTTACATTTGTATAATGAATGTATAAGAAAGAGGGAGTAAATTTATGATGAAGGACGATTGTATTTTTTGTAAGCTTGCAAATGGAGTTATTCCGACAAATAGTATTTATGAGGATGAAGATTTTAATGTGATTTTGGACTTAGCACCAGCTACAAAGGGGCATGCTCTTATTTTGCCCAAGGCGCATGCGGACAATTTATATCAGTTGCCGGATGAAACAGCAGCAAAGGCTCTTGTATTGGCGAAAAAATTGGTGACTTCCATGACAGAGAAGCTTAACTGTGACGGCTTTAACGTGGTGCAGAATAATGGTACGATAGCAGGTCAGACAGTATTTCACTTCCATATGCATCTGATACCGAGATATGAAGAGGATGGACAGAGAATCAGTTGGAAGCCTATGGAGATTTCGGGAGAAGAGCTGGTAAAAATTAAGGAAGCTTTAGCGGAGTAAGAAGAAAAATGAGAACCGTTCATGTAGGTGTAATTACGGAAAATATTAAAGAGATGTGTATTGAGGCCAATCATTTTCTTTCAGAAGATATGAAATGTGCGCTGGAGCAGGCTGTGTGTACGGAAGAATCACCCTTGGGAAAACAGATATTGGGCCAACTGCAGGAGAACCTGGATATTGCCGGAAGTGATATGATTCCCATCTGTCAGGATACCGGAATGGCTGTTATTTTTATGGAAATCGGTCAGGAGGTACATTTTGAGGGTGGAATCTTGGAAGATGCTATTAATGAAGGGGTTCGTAGAGGTTACGTGGAAGGATATCTGCGTAAATCCGTAGTTTCAGATCCTCTCATCCGTGAAAATACCAAGGATAATACACCAGCAATCATTCATTATGAGATGATGCCGGGTGAGAAGGTTAAAATTACGGTGGCTCCCAAAGGATTTGGCAGTGAAAATATGAGCCGCATATTTATGTTAAAGCCTTCCGATGGAATCGAGGGGGTAAAGAATGCGGTGCTGACTGCGGTACAGGATGCCGGACCCAATGCATGCCCGCCTATGGTTGTGGGTGTGGGAATCGGAGGTACCTTTGAAAAGTGTGCCCTGATGGCGAAAAAAGCATTGACTAGAGATGTTGATGAGCATTCTGCGATTCCATACATAAAAGAGATGGAACAGGAGCTCCTTGAGAAAATCAATTGCTCCGGTATTGGACCGGGTGGTCTGGGAGGTAGCACAACTGCGCTGGCAGTGAATATTAATACTTATCCCACTCATATTGCCGGCTTGCCGGTAGCCATTAATATTTGTTGCCATGTGAACCGGCATGCAGTGAGAACAATTTAGGAGGTGCAGAATGGACAGATATATTAATGCACCTTTAAACAAGGAAGAAGCAAGTAGTCTTCAAGCGGGAGACTACGTTTATATAACAGGAACCATATATACTGCCCGTGATGCTGCGCATAAAAGAATGTACGAGGCACTTGAAAAGGGTGAGTCTCTTCCAATGGATATGCAGAATAACATTATATATTATATGGGACCATCTCCTGCAAGAGAGAGCAGACCTATTGGTTCAGCAGGTCCAACGACCTCCAGCAGAATGGATAAGTATGCACCGGCTCTTTTAGACCTAGGACTTATGGGAATGATAGGGAAAGGAAAAAGAGCAGATGCTGTGAAAGATGCTATCGTAAGAACTGGAGCAGTTTATTTTGCAGCAGTGGGCGGTGCAGGTGCGCTTCTTTCCCGTTCTATTAAGTCATCGGAAGTTATTGCATATGATGACTTGGGGACAGAGGCAATTCGTAAGCTTGAAGTAGAGGATTTTCCGGTGATTGTTGTCATTGATAGCAGAGGAAATAACTTATATGAAACAGCTGTTAAGGATTACTGTAAATACTAGGAGAGTCTTGAAGCATGCAGAGAATAGCTTTGATGGTAATCAGATTGATTCTGAAGGTACCTTATTATTTTTATATTATATGGCGATGTGGAAAGAGGAAAGATATTTCAATTGAAGAAGCGTATGCAACTGTTAAGAAGGTTACGAAAGCCGCAAATCGTGCCGGTAGAGTAACAATTGAATCCTACGGTATCGAAAATATTCCGAAAGAGAATGGCTTTATTTTTTTCCCTAATCATCAAGGGTTATTTGATGTATTAGTGTTTTTGGAATCCTGTCCGGTTCCCTTTTCTTTTGTAATAAAGAAAGAGGCAAGCAACATTATTTTATTAAAGCAGGTAATCGCTGCATTGAGATCTATTTCTATAGATAGGGAAGATATTCGACAATCCATGCAGGTTATTCAGCAGGTGACAGAGGAAGTTAAGAAGGGAAGAAACTTTCTTATTTTCGCAGAGGGAACACGAAGTAAGATGGGGAATCAGGTGTTGCCATTTAAAGGAGGCACATTTAAAAGTGCAGTGAAAGCAAAATGTCCTATTGTACCTTGTGCATTAATTGATTCTTTTAAACCGTTTGATGAAAATTCAATTAAGCCAGTAACAGTGAAGCTGATTTATTTGCCACCTATACATTATGAGGAGTATGCGGAAATGAAAACTCCGGAAATAGCAGACATGGTAAAACAGCGCATTGAAGCGGCTATTGTAGAATTTGAAAATAAATAAAAAAACTGATTGACAAACAATACCTGCTTATGTATAATAATAAATGCGTCACGATTTGGCGTACAAATAAATATTGGTAGAGACGTAGTTCAGAACATGGAGAAATACTCAAGTGGTTGAAGAGGCGCCCCTGCTAAGGGTGTAGGTCGTTCACGCGGCGCGAGGCTTCAAATCCCCCTTTCTCCGTTTTTTACCAATAATACTTTTTGAAAAAATTAAAAAAGTTGTTGACAAAAGGATTTGAACAT
>F42_Fallow_Deer__coassemble_388_pt1 | contig 18697 bp, 18 predicted proteins | sample F42_Fallow_Deer__metabat2_low_PE_003 | metagenome-assembled genome bin F42_Fallow_Deer
CTTATTTTGTCGAAGACGCGCCCCGACAAGAACCGAAACGCAGTCAGCCACTTTGAAAATTTCTACGCACTTTCTCTAAGCTTACAAATACTAAAGACCATAAGGAAACACAAGCGCGGCTTTGTGAAATTCCAGCATTTTTGAATAGTCTGCAAACGCAGGGGAGGTATAATCCTTCTGCAGTGAGAAAGGTTAACCAGACAGTCCATATCATATTGCTTGATTGTTTTGCAAGAAGAGAGACCCCCATGCCACAGGAAGTACAAATAAAAACTGCCGAAGCATGGAGATGATAGGAGTGATGGCATCACGCAGACCAAACGCTGTAAAAAGAATAAAATGCTGTACCTTGTAGTACAATCCGTAAGCGGTAACTGCGGATTCACTGATACCGCCAAGGATAATATTCATTCCGTAAGTCATGACGGACATGAGTGCCTGTGCAATGATAGCAGGAAGTCCGATGGAATAAATGGATTTGATAATGCATAGGCCTGGTTTCATGTATTGTAAACCATTTGAGATTTCCTTGTTTTGCTTTAAGTGGAAGATAAGACCCAATAAGGCAGAGGCAATTGTCACCCGCCTCTTTTTGAACACAACAAAAGAGGTGCAAATCCATCATCTGGATTTACACCTCTTGGCTACGCAACAAACTGGATTGTAGCAGAAAAAGTGAAGATATGTCAAATGGTTTTAATTAACAAAAGTTTAACATCTTCCAAACATTTCAGCAAAACATCCCAGTTAAGATAACATCATCAAGAGGAACAAAAACAGATTAAAACACAAAAAGAAAAGGAGATTACAACAATGGCAGAATTTTTAAAGAAAGCATTTAACGACATGAAGGAAAGCGCAAAGGCACAGCATGAGGTTGATAAGGCGAATTTCGCAGCAGTAAAGGCAGAATCCAAGGCACAGTGGGAAGAGGCTAAGATGTCCCCACAGGCACGTCAGGAAAAGATGCAGAAGGAACGTGAAGAACAGATTGCGGAAGCTAACAAGCGTATTGCAGAAGCAAATGAGCGTATCGAGAACGCACACAAATAAACCAGTGCTATGATGATAGCCTGCGCTTAGGCGCAGGCTAAAGCTGTTAAGATTCTGACGCATAAGTAAAAAGGAGACGTAAGAATGAACGCAATTGAAATTAGAAATTTATCCAAAAGCTTTCGCGGTATGTATGCGGTTGATAATCTGAATATGACCGTTCCAGTGGGAGCAATCTATGGATTTATTGGCGAAAATGGAAGTGGAAAATCTACTACAGAAAAACTAATTTGCGGACATCTTGTACCGGATGGAGGGGAAATTAAACTCTTCGGAAAGGATTATACGGATGCAGGAGTGAGGGTAAGGGTCGGTGCCTTGATTGAAAATGCCGGCTGCTTTCCTGGTTCCAGTGTATGGGACAATTTGATGATGCAGGCTATCAATCTGGGCATTGAAAATCGGGACGAAGAAATCAGAAGAGTGCTTCAGATTGTCCGCATGGAGGACTCGGCGAAAATCAAATTTAAGAGCTGTTCTCTGGGAATGAAGCAGCGTATCGGTATTGCTATGGCGTTGCTTGGGGAACCGGCACTGCTTATTCTGGACGAGCCCATTAACGGACTTGACACAGATGGTATGAGAATTATGAGAGAGATTCTGGTAGATATTACAAAGAAATACAGTTGTACCGTTCTGATTTCCTCCCACATTCTCGGTGAACTGGAAAAGATTGCTACCCATTATGGTATTATCCGTCAAGGAAAGATGATTCAGGAGATCTCCGCTAAGGATATGGAAAGCAGAGCACGTGTATTTGTGTCGTTGAAAACCAAGGATATGAAAGGCGCAAAGGCTGCCTTGAAGGCGAAATTCGACATCGTGAAAGAAGAGGATGATTATCTGCGGGTATATGATGTTGATGACACAGAATCCATTGTAGAGTATCTGTTGATGAATGGACATGCGATTAGTGAGATTAAGAAAAACAAGATTGGTCTGGAAGAGTATTATATTGAACTGATGTCAACGAAGGAGGAAGAATAACATGGAAACAGCACGTGAGTTAAGATTTGAATCCCCCAGCTTTTTTCAAAGATTAAAGGGCATGCTGGGTGTGGACTTCTACCGTTTATTCCATACTCCTATGTTTTATATTTTTCTGGCAATTGCTGCAATTATCCCGGCGATGATTTTAGGAACAACCGGTATGCCAGGTCCTGATGGTACACTGGCAGCTCCTATGTACACCAACACATGGCAGATTATTGCAGCAGACACGCCGTTGTATGTTGTTAACAGTATTGCGGAATATGCCAATATGAATATGGTATTTATTTTCGGCGGAATCATGGTTTCTATTTTCATCGGACATGATTATAAGAGTGGATATGTAAAGCAGCTCTTCACCACTCATGCAAAGAAGCAGGACTATATGATGTCTAAAACCATTACCTGTGCCTTTGCAATGGCTTGCATGTGTATTACCTATTTACTTGGGGCGGTGGCTGCCGGATTACTTACCGGCACATCCTTCGCGGTTAATGTAGGTTCCTTAATTTGTGTCGTTTTTGGAAAGATGGTTATGAGCTTAGGCTGGGCGAGCCTGTATACTTTCCTCAATATCATTTTCAGAAGGTATTTCGGTATTTCCATTGCTTCCTCCTTTTTCTTTGGTACCGGAATTCTGATTATCGGTGCAGCGGCAATTATAGGAAATAATTCTGCACTCAATATCTTCTTATATGGTTCATCCGTTTATGCGTGTCTTAGCAGCAGTGTATTAACCATATTGGTATGTCTTGTAGTTTCCGTGGTGTGGGCGGTTATTTATAATGTACTGGGTACCCGCATCCTTTCAAAATGCGATGTTTATTAAAAGGAGGCGGCTTATATGAATGCAATAGAAATTAAAAATCTGACAAAAAACTTTGAGGAAAAGCAGGCACTGGCGGGCCTTAATATGACCGTCCCAATGGGAGCAATCTATGGCTTTATCGGTGAGAACGGAAGCGGAAAATCTACAACAGAAAAGCTTATCTGCGGACTTCTTGTTCCAAGTGGAGGACAGATTACGTTGTTCGGACGAGATTACACAGATGCCGATGTAAGAGGTAAGGTGGGAGTCTTAATTGAAGCACCGGGCTGCTTCCCGAATTACAGTGTGTGGAATAACATGATGCTTCAAGCGGCTAATCTGAGTATTAAAAATCCAGAGGAAGAGGTAAGAAAAGTTCTAAAGATGGTGAGAATGGAGGGGGCTGCTTCCAATAAATATAAAAACTGTTCTTTAGGTATGAAACAGAGAATTGGTATTGCTATGGCTCTGCTGGGGAATCCTAGTCTCCTTGTACTGGATGAGCCAATTAACGGTCTGGATGCAGATGGTATGAGAATTATGAGAGAGGTGCTTGTGGATATTACCCAGAATTATAATTGTACTGTGGTAATCTCATCTCATATCCTGGGCGAGCTGGAGAAAATAGCAACACATTACGGAATTGTCCGTGGCGGGAAAATGATAAAAGAGATGACTGCCGAGGAGCTGGATGCGGGATGTCGTACTTATGTGGCACTTCAGACGAAGGAGATGAACAGAGCCAAGGCAATCCTCGCTTGCAAGTATGCCCGCGTGGAAGAGGATGAAGCTGGATATATTCGTGTTTATGATGCAAAGGAACCGGAAGAGATTGTTACATATCTGTATGAAAACGAAATCCTGGTGAATGAAATCGGGACTGCCAAAATTGGTCTGGAAGAATACTATATTGATCTCATGAAGGAGGGCAGATAGGATGGAAAAGATGAACTTTGAACATAACAGCTTTGGAAAAAGATTAAAAAGCATGTTAAAAGTGGACTTTAGAAGAATGTTCACAATGCCCTTGCTTTATATTATGGTTGGTATCTGTCTGGTCATTCCTATACTTATTCTGGTAATGACTACCATGATGGATGGTTCAGTTTCCGTAAATCCACAGACCGGTGTGGAAACGGTGATGGAGGGATTTGATAATACCTGGCAGGCAATTGGATCTGTAAGCGGTGAAAGCTCCATGATGGATATGAGCTTGACTGGAATGTGTAATATCAATATGCTTTATTTCTTTGTGGCAGTGCTGGTTTGTGTTTTTGTCTCTGAGGATTTCAGAAGTGGGTATGCCAAAAATCTATTCACTGTTCGCGCGAAGAAAAGTGATTATGTCATATCAAAGACTCTTGTATGCTTTGTCGGTGGGGCATTAATGATTCTTAGTTTTTTTATCGGTGCCATGCTTGGGGGAGCTATCTCGGGGCTTCCTTTTGACACTGGAATAGCCGGTATCAGTGGCATTGTCATGTGTATGCTTTCAAAGCTGCTTTTGGTTGCAGCATTTGTTCCAATCTACCTGCTCATGAGCGTTGCAGCGAAGCAGAAACTGTGGATGTCACTGGTAGGATCACTTATGATAGGTATGCTGTTTTTTATGATGATACCTATGCTGACTCCGCTGGATGCTACGATTATGAATGTTGTTATGTGTCTGGCAGGAGGAGCATTGTTTAGTATGGGTTTTGGAGCGATTAGTAATATGGTATTAAAGAAAACAAGCTTAGTGTAGTATTTTGCTGTAGGTTACATATTTTATGAAATGGGGATATCAATTACGATGTCCCCCGTTTTTATATTTTTGTTGGGGATTAACATATCTTTAACATTTTCCAAACGTAAGTTTAATACCATCAGTTTAAGATGCTCATATAACATATGAGTATTATCAATAGAAGAGGAGATTATGAAATGGAAAATAAAATGCAGTTTGAGTACACTTATTCCGCAAAGCAGCAAAGTGAAGTGGAGGCAATTCGTAGAAAATATCTTCCTAAGGAAGAGGATAAAATGGAAACCTTAAGAAAGCTGGATAGAAAGGCAGAGTCAGTAGGACAGGCAGTATCTCTGGCAATCGGTATCGTGGGAAGCCTGCTTCTGGGAATCGGAATGTGCTGCACCATGGTTTGGGGAGAATCCTTATTTGTTTTGGGGATTATTATTGGAATTATTGGAATGATTGTTGCCGGTATTGCCTATCCGGTATATAAGAAAGTAATGCAGAAGAAGAGAGCAGAGCTGGCACCGCAGATTATCGCATTGACGGAAGAACTGATGACAGTGTAAAAATTAACTTTTCACAGAGGCGTATTTCTTTTATAATATTTCCTGTGAGGAAACGATATATGGCGAATATATTTAAAAAACAAAATCCACTGGAGGCAGAGTGGAAGCTTCTTGTGAAAAATGAGCAGAAATTTGCTGACAGTAGGAAAGAGCAAAAGAAAAACCTGATTAATAAAGCTCTGGAGGGAAAGGTACCCGATAAGCTGCAGGATACTTTAAATATTGCATTTCAGAAGGCTTTTGCGGTTTTGTTCGAGAAGGCTACACCGCTTTTGGAGAAAACCTATAATAAGAAAAAGGCAGAGAATGATTATAAGATCAAGGAGTATATCCACAGTCTGTCTCAGGATAAGAAAAGCCTTAAAGTATTCCGAAAGAGTTCCACCGGAAAGGCGGCATTAAATACGGCACTATCCGGTATCTCCGGTACAGCCATGGGAGCCTTTGGTGTGGGAATTCCGGATATTCCGGTGCTGGTGTCATTTATGCTCCGTAGTATTTACGAGATTGCTATTTCTTATGGCTTTGATTATGAGAAGGAAGAGGAAAAGTACTTTATTTTGCAGGTTATCAGAGGTGCGGTGTCCGGGGGAAATGCTTTTGCGGAGATTGACAAGCTGCTAAATGAGTTTGCAGAAAAGCCGGCTCTTCCTGAAGAGTATTATCGGGAACAGCATATTATCTGGACGTCCAATGCATTGTCTGGTGAGCTTCTTTACATGAAGTTTTTACAGGGAATTCCCATTGTGGGTGCAGTGGGTGGATTTTATGATACCGCATATATGAGGCAAATCACGGAGTATGCCTCGTTAAAATACAGACGCAGATTTCTATTAAAACAAATAAAGAAAAATTTTTAGTGTAAAGCAGATTGCCAAAGTGGTCGATAAGTACTATAATTAAGATACAAGGATGGATGATGGTAACTATTAACATGCATAGTACACATGGAGGTGGACATATGGCAATTCAGTTAAAACCTGATGTTTCTTATTTGTTTTCAAGTTTAAATAGCAGTTCTGGTAATTCCAACGGATTTGATTCTCTTTATTCTGTACTGACAGATTATTCCAGCATCAAGAGTGGCAGCTATGGTAAGCTGATGAAGGCTTATTATTCCTTGGATGCCAGCGACGAAGTAAGCTCTATTGCAGAGAAGACTACACTGAAGGAGCAGAATAGCGTTGCTGCGAAAGCAGTTGCTACTGCACAGACCAAGGTAGATTCTTTAAATGATTCCATGGACAAGCTCTATACTACAGAAGAGGATTCCGTGTGGGCAAAGGGTGATATGGATGAAATCTATAGTGCAGTGAAGGATTATGTGACCGGATATAATGTTGCATTAGAAAGCATTGCAGAGGTTGATGCTGATACTGTAAATCGCAGAGGACTTACTTTAGTCAACAATACAGAGATGTATAAGGACGATTTGGCAAAGATTGGTATTACCATTAATGAAGACGACACTCTTTCCATTGATAAGGAAGCCTTTGCAGCAGCCGGTGCAGAGAAGATTGCTGCTGTTTTTCAGGGAAGAGGCTCTTATGGTCATGTACAGGAGGCACAGATTGAGCTTTTAAAGAGTGCAGTTGACTATGAAGCAGTAAGCGCAAGTACATATAATAGCGATGCTACTTACAATATGTTAGGTACAAGCGGCACCTTATTTGATTCGTTGTTCTAATTGTAGATAAATTTCTGAAAATTATATTGACATTCTTGCGGAAAGGATATACAATATATCATGCACGCAGGAATGGCGGAATTGGCAGACGCGCATGGTTCAGGTCCATGTGATAGCAATATCATGAGGGTTCAAGTCCCTTTTCCTGCATATCAGGCCCCTAGTTGTTTCTAGGGGCTTTTTCTGTAAGATAAGAGTTTGGGAGAAGCAATGAGGAGAATTTCTTTTACTGCGTACATGGTGAGCCTCGGTCTAATAGTACTGATGCTGCTGTATATTCAGTTTGGGATGGATGTATCCGAATATCGGAAAAAGTGGGATACCAGCTGTGAGAGAATTGAGAATTACGAAAAGATACGAGTAGATGATATTTATGCACCTCAGGGAGTGACGTATGAATATCGCTGGCTGTTGTCCGATATTCCGGCAAACGGAGCTTGTATCACATTTTATTCGGTGCATAATGAAGTGGAAATGTATAATGACGGGGAAAAGGTTTATGATTTAGAGCCCATGGTGAGTAATGCCTTTGGTAAAACCAGCGGATGTCTCTGGCCTTCAGCGGTAGTAACCACTTCGGATAACGGGAAATATTTTACGGTTCGGGTATCACCAGTATATTCTGCGGAAGCGGGAAATGATGTGACAATTTACTGTGGTACGGAGTATGGTATTTTCCTGTACGTTCTTAAGGATAATCTGGCACTTGCCGTTTTAGGGTTGATATCCGTAATAATTGGTATTCTTCTGATTATTTTGGCATGTGGATACAAATATACAGGAGAGCGGGAAAATGGCATTCTGATGCTGGGAATCTTTTCCATTGAGGCTGGATTGTGGAAACTGACAGATATGTCTGCGGCAACTTACCTGTTTAATAATCCTCTTACCGCCTCTGCGATAGCACTTATTTCGCTGGCTACGATGCCCACATCCTTTATATTGTTTGTCAGATATCAGTTTTCTTCTGCAAAGAAGCCGGTGTGGGATTATATGGCTGTGATATGCAGCGCATTTTCCGTTCTATTGGTAATCCTACAGTGGTATAATGTGGCAGATTTTCGAGAGACACTGTGGATAACCCATACGTTGATTGTAGCTGCGATGAGTCTGCTTGTAGGGTTGATTATCTGGGAGGCGAAGCATTCCCAGTGGAATGACAGGCTGGTAGTTACCATTATGTGTACCTTCCTATGTATTTTCGGCATGGTCATCGATATGTTTGTGTACTATCGTTTTAGTAATGACGGTAATATGGTATTCGGTGTTGCTGCACTTTTGATTTATGTTGTAATCATGGGATGCTTTACCATCAGGGATACGAAAAGGCTGATGGATATCGGACTAGAGGCCAAGCACTATGAGAAGCTGGCGCATCATGATCGCCTTACCGGATTATATAATCGTATGTTTTATGAGGAATATGTACAGAATATTGATTTGGATAGGGGAAACTGTTTCTTTATTGTATTCGATGTAAATAATCTAAAGACCTGTAACGATACCCGAGGGCATGATCACGGAGATATTCTGATAAAAAGTACTGCCAATCTAATCCACCAGGTATTTGGAGATAGTGGTATTTGCTGCCGTATCGGCGGAGATGAGTTTTATGTAGTATTACAGGGAATCTCACTGATGCAGCTGGAGGAGTGGTTGAGGGAATTCGAGATTCTGACCACCAAGCATAATCTGGATCATCCTGACCAGTTTGAAATTAAAGTTGCATACGGATATGCCAGGTATGATTATCGCATTGATTATGATTTCGCAGCTACGGTGCGTCGGGCAGATAAGATGATGTATGAGAAGAAAACAGAGATGAAAAAGAAATAATTCAAATGAAAAAGGTAGGCCTGATTGCCTACCTTTTCTTCCTATTCACAAGTTAAAAATTTGGACATTGCCTCTAATGCCTCCGCAGCATCTGAACCTTCGCAACTGATGGTAACAGTGGAGCCGGGAACCGGATTGAAAGCAATAATTCCCATAATACTTTTTGCATTAATATGCAGAGTGCCACACTCTAAAAATGTTTCACTGGAAAACTGACATGCTACATTCACAAGTGCTGCCAGAGAGTGTTCGTGGACGGTATAAATGTCCTTCATAACAACTTCTTTTTTCATAATAGTATCCTCTTACTGATGGTTTGGTTAGCAGTACGATTTACATTTTGCCATGTAATGAAGAAAATGTCAAATAAGATGGTATTTTTTTTTGTATTTTCATTGTATAATCATTAAAAAAGAGGGTAAAACAATTTTGAAAGGACAAATTTATGCAGGCAGAACATAAAGAATGGTATAAATTGGATTTATCAGCAATTGTATATCCCACGTTGCAGCGAAGAGATTTTTCTTCCGTATACAGGTTAAGCGTACTTTTAAAGGAGGAGGTTCAGCCGGATATTCTGCAAAAGGCGGTAGATATGGCTCTTCCACGTTTTCCCACATATAAAGCAGCAATTCGCACCGGCGTGTTCTGGCGTTATTTGGAGCCGAATAACAGGCCGGGCCCTTTTGTGCAGGAGGATGTTAAGAATCAGTGCCAGCCCATGCATTTTAAGGGAAATAATCGGTATTTGATTCGTTTTTATTATTATCGCAATAGAATTGCTTTAGAGGCGCACCATAGCCTGGGAGATGGTACCGGTGGTATGTGTGTTCTTTTGACAGTGACGGCAACCTATTTAAGACTTCTGGGAGCGGAGATTGATAATGGCGGTTTTGTGCTGGATATTAATGAAAAACCTGCACCGGAGGAGCTTGAAGATGCTTATATGAAGTATGCAAATTCCAAGGTGTGTCCACCAAGACCCCAGGAGAAAACCTATCGTGTGAGGGGAACCAAGGAGCCTTTTTATACCATGAATATTATTAATGGGGTGATGTCTGTATCTGAGGTAATGGCGGTTGCGAAAAAATATAATGCCACGATTACCGAGTATTTGAATGCGGTACTGATTTATGCACTGCATGAGAAGCAGCTTGCGGATAAGCGATTTCCCTTAAGACCGGTAAAGATTGCCATGCCGGTAAATTTGAGAAGATTTTTCCCGTCCATTACCCTGCGTAATTTCATTACCATGATTTATCCGGGAATCGACCCCAGACTGGGGGATTACTCTTTTGAAGATATCGTAGTACAGGTTCATAATTTTATGCAGTATCATATCAATAAAAATCTTCTGCGGGGAGATATTACCACCAATGCGGCAACGCAGAGAAACGCGTTTATCCGCGTCGTGCCGTTGTTCTTAAAGGACTATGTAGTGCGTATGTTTTATACCAAGGTGCAGGATAAGAACTCTTCCGCAGGACTTACTAATATGGGAGCCATGAAGGTACCGAAGGGTATGGAGGAGTATATTGAGAGATTTGATATTTATATGGGTCAGCCCTTTTCTACCAGAACAAACTGTGCAATCATCAGCTTTGGAGATATTATGACCATCAATTTTGGCAGCGGAATTGTGGAGACGGATGTAGAGAGGAATTTCTTCCGAAAGCTGGTAAAGGATGGAATCCATGTCAAAATAGAGAGTAACAGAAGCTATCGTCGGGAGGGAAAGTAGATGTCCTATTGTGTGAATTGTGGTGTGGAGCTGGATGGTTCTTTGCAGGAATGTCCTCTTTGCGAGACACCTGTAATTAATCCGAATGCAGTGCCCTTTAATAAGGTGACGCCTCCATTTCCGAAAAATGTGGGAATGGTGGAGGAAGTGAAGCGTCAGGATTTGGCCATACTGGTGACGGTGGCACTGTGTTCCATTGCAGCGACCTGTGGTCTCTTAAATGCTTTTGTTTTTGATGGATATGCCTGGTCGCTGGCGATTATCGGAGGATGTGTGCTTTTATGGGTAATCTTGATTCCAGTACTGATATATCGTAAGCAAAGTATCTATATATCCCTTTTTTATAACGGGTGTGCTACGGTGCTCTATCTGTATTTATTGACTTATCTGGTAGGAAGTGATGAGTGGTTTATCCGTCTGGGCTTGCCTATTGTGGTATTTGTGACCATTGTGTGTGAATTGTGGGCACTGTGTTTTACCAAGCTTCCGAAATCCTTCCTGACAAGTGCGCTATACTTCTTTACCGGAGTGGGAGTTCTCTGTGGTGGTCTGGAGATACTTATTGACAATTATCTGGCAGGACCCATTTCTATCGACTGGTCCGCCATCGTTATTACAGTATGTGTCATAGTGGATATTGTAATAATTACTACTTTGTCGATGAAAAGACTTCGTAATGCAGTGCGAAAAAGGTTACATTTTTAGAAAAATTGTAGATGTTTTTTGAAAAAAATAAAGGAATTCTAAAATGAACGCCGAATGTATAAAGTAGAGGACGAAAGTGTTGTTGTTTTTAGATGGGAGATCTAAGAAAGGCAGGCATTTATGAAGACGATTCGAGAAACCCTGGAAGAAAGGGAGAGAGAGAACCTCAGTCCTTTTGCTACCTTGAGTGTGAATTCCAAAGGTAGAGAAAGGGAGGAAGAACAGTGTGATATCCGACCGGTGTTCCAAAGGGACAGAGACCGCATTATCCATTGTAAGTCGTTCCGCAGACTGAAGGATAAGACCCAGGTATTTTTGTCTCCGGAGGGTGACCATTACCGGACCAGACTGACCCATACATTGGAGGTTTCCCAGAATGCCAGAACCATCGCCAGAGCACTTCGGTTAAATGAGGAGCTGGTGGAGGCAATTGCGCTGGGACATGATTTGGGGCATACCCCCTTTGGTCACGCAGGAGAGCGTGCGCTGAATCGTATTTGTCCTCATGGATTTGTGCACAGTGAGCAGAGTGTGCGTACCGTGGAGCTTTTAGAGAAAAAGGGAAGAGGCTTAAATCTGACCTATGAGGTACGGGATGGTATCCGTAATCATCAGACCAAGGGTAAGCCCCATACCTTAGAAGGACAGATTGTAAGGCTTTCGGATAAGATTGCCTATATTCATCATGATATGGATGACGCAATCCGCGGAGGAATCTTAAAGGAAAGTGATGTACCGAAAGAAATCGGTGACGTGATCGGTTATACTACCGGGGAACGTCTGGATCATTTTATACATGATATTGTAACTACCAGTCTTGGGCAGAATGAAATCAGGATGTCCCAGGAAGTGGAGAAGGCTATGAATGCCATTCGTGCCTTTATGTTTGAAAGAGTTTATTTAAATCCGGTGGCAAAGGCGGAAGAGGGCAAGGCAGAGTATTTGGTGGAGACCTTGTACACCCACTATGTGAAGAATGTGGATGATCTTCCCGAGGAGTATTTAAATCTTCTTTCCATCGGAGAACCAAGGGAAAAAGTAGTTTGCGACTATGTGGGAGCCATGACGGACCGCTTCGCAGTTGCAAAGTATGATGAGCTTTATATTCCAAAAAGCTGGAACTTTTAGCAACAGGTCAGCCATGAACATACATGGGAGGGGAAATCATGCAAGCATGATTTTGCGAGCGTGTTTGTTCATGAGGCGAGCGCAGGGTAATGAGCAAAGGAAGTCACGAAGTGACGGTAAGTGCGAATGCACGACTTTGTGAATTGCGCGTCTGAACTGTTGTAGATTTAGGAGGAGTACGTGTTTTATCCGGAAGAGCTTGTAGAAGAAGTCAGAGCGAAAAATGATATAGTGGATGTGGTTTCCGGATATGTTCGTATGACCAAGAAGGGAGCCAACCATTGGGGATGTTGTCCCTTCCACAATGAGAAGACACCTTCCTTTGCAGTAAACGGAGCAAAGCAGATGTATCACTGCTTTGGCTGCGGTGCAGGAGGGAATGTATTTACCTTTGTAATGAATTATGAGAACTATTCTTTCCCGGAGGCCATCAAGGCACTGGCAGACAGAGCCGGTGTGGTTCTCCCGGAGGTAGAATATGATGAGGCGGCTAAGGAGAAGCAGAACCGTCGTATGAGACTTTTAGAGGTCAATAAGGAGGCGGCGAAGTTTTTCTGTTATCAGCTTAGAACGCCCAAGGGAGAGATTGGATATCAATATTTAAATCGTAGAGCCTTATCCGATGAGACCATAAAGCGGTTTGGTCTGGGATACTCAGGAAAGACTGGTGGTGAGCTGGTGCAGTATCTAAAGTCCAAGGGCTTTGAGGATGATTTGATTATTGAATCAGGGCTGGCATCCTTTTCGGAGAAGTATGGTATGAGCAGTCAGTTCTGGAACCGTGTCATGTATCCCATTATGGATATACACAATAGGGTCATCGGCTTTGGTGGACGTGTGATGGGCGATGGAGAGCCTAAGTATTTGAACTCCCCGGAGACACCGGTATTCGATAAACGGCGAAATCTGTATGGGCTTAATTTTGCAAGAACCTCCCGCAGTGGAAACATTATTCTATGCGAGGGCTATATGGATGTCATTGCTATGCATCAGGCTGGCTTTACACAGGCGGTAGCGTCTCTTGGAACAGCGTTTACACCGGAGCAGGCGAATCTTCTTCGCAGGTATACCGACAGTGTGCTGATTGCCTATGACAGTGATGGCGCAGGTGTGAAGGCAGCCCTTCGAGCCATTGGCCTTTTGAAGGAAGCAGGTCTTTCCGGCAAAGTCATAAATATGCGGCCCTACAAGGATCCGGATGAATTTATGAAGGCGGAAGGAAGAGAGGCCTTTGAGGAGCGGATTGCAAAAGCAGAGAACAGCTTTTTCTTTGAAATCCGTATTCTGGAACAGGGCTATGATTTAAAGGATCCGGAAGCGAAGACAAAGTTCTATAAGGAAATTGCCAAGAAGCTTTGCGGTTTTTCCGTGGATGTGGAACGGGAGAATTATTTAGAGGCAATTGCTGAAAAATATAATATTGGACAAGCCAATCTAAAGAAGCTGGTGAACAGCTATGCAGCCCAGACAGGGCTTGCAAAACCTATCGAGAGACCCAAATCCGGTGTGCAGCAAAAGAACAAACCGGAGGACGGGGCAAAGAAGTCACAGCGGCTATTAATTACCTGGATTACGGATGAACCGGGTATTTATAGTAAGATAGAAAAGTATGTTTCCCCGGAGGATTTTACCGAGGATTTATATCGAAGAGTTGCAGAGAGACTTTTTGCAGATTTGGCAAGCGGGAATTATAATCCGGCGGCGATTATCAGTATGTTTACTGACGAGGAAGAACAGAGACAGGCTGCGGAATTGTTTAATACCAATCTGCCGGAGATTAATACGCCGCAGGAGCGTGAAAAGGCATTTCATGATATTCTCTATGCGGTAAAGAAAAACAGCTACGAATACTTTACTTCGCAGCTGGGCAGTGATGTAACAGCACTGAATAAAGTAATTCAGGGCAAGAAGGCTCTGGAGGAACTGGCAAAAACGCGAATCTCTATTGATTAGCATTAGAGCGCATTAGGAGGATGGAAAACCATGGTTATGGATGAAAACACACAAGCAAGATATGAGGAGAAGGTGAAAGAGCTCCTTGCTTTAGGAAAGAAAAAGAAAAATGTATTAGAATATCAGGAAGTAGCAGATTTCTTTTCTGACATTCCTCTCAGTGAGGAACAGTTTGAGAAGTTAATTGAGGCACTGGAGATTTCCGGTATCGATGTACTTCGTATCACAGAAACGGATGATATCCCGGTGGATGATGAAATCGTGCTTACCGAGGAAGATGAGGTTGATGTAGAGAATATTGACCTTTCTGTACCGGATGGTGTAAGTATTGAAGACCCGGTTCGTATGTATCTTAAGGAAATCGGTAAGGTTCCCCTTTTAAGTGCGGAGGAGGAGATTGAGCTTGCACAGAGAATGGAAGATGGAGACCAGGAGGCAAAGAAGCGTCTTGCAGAAGCAAACCTTCGTCTGGTGGTAAGTATTGCAAAGAGATATGTGGGAAGAGGTATGTTATTCCTTGACCTTATTCAGGAAGGTAACCTTGGACTTATCAAGGCGGTTGAGAAGTTTGATTATCGTAAGGGTTATAAGTTCTCAACCTACGCTACATGGTGGATTCGTCAGGCGATTACCAGAGCTATTGCAGATCAGGCGAGAACTATCCGTATTCCAGTGCATATGGTAGAGACAATCAATAAACTGATCCGTGTAAGCCGTCAGCTTCTTCAGGAGCTTGGAAGAGAGCCGTCTCCGGAGGAAATCGCTGAGGAGATGAATATGCCGGTAGAGCGTGTCCGTGAAATCTTGAAAATCAGCCAGGAGCCGGTATCCTTGGAGACTCCTATCGGTGAGGAAGAGGATAGCCACTTGGGCGACTTTATTCAGGATGATAATGTACCTGTTCCAGCGGATGCGGCAGCGTTTACCTTACTGAAGGAGCAGCTGGTGGAGGTGCTTGGAACCTTAACTGAGAGAGAGCAGAAGGTACTTCGTCTCCGTTTTGGTTTAGATGATGGACGTGCCCGCACTTTGGAAGAGGTTGGTAAGGAGTTTAACGTTACTCGTGAGCGTATCCGTCAGATTGAGGCAAAGGCACTGAGAAAGCTTCGTCATCCAAGCCGCAGCCGCAAGTTAAAGGATTATCTGGATTAATGGGTATGGAAGTAAATCTTTCTGCAAGGATGCTGGCATTGACGAAGCTTCTTACGCCCGGTTATGTGACCTGTGATGTAGGATGTGACCATGGATTTGTATCCATTTATCTGGTGCAGAAGGGGATTGCTCCCAGAGTCTTTGCCATGGATGTGCGAAAGGGACCTCTTTCCAGAGCCAAGGAGCATATTGAAGCCTACGGGCTGGAGGGTATGATTGAGACCAGACTCTCTGATGGATTGCAGGCTTTAAAGCCCGGCGACGTTCAGGCAATGATTTGTGCCGGTATGGGTGGCAAGCTGATGATGAAAATCTTAGAAGAGGGCATGGACAGGGTGCTTGCTATGCAGGAGCTGATTTTACAGCCCCAGTCGGATTTGAAGCTTTTTCGCAGGTTTCTTCGGGACAAGGAACTTATCATCCTACAGGAAGATATGATATATGAGGAAGGGAAGTTTTACCCCATGATGCGGGTAGTTCCCAAGCAGTTTTTTGATGGTGATGTGCTCGTTGCTTCTTCAGAGGAAGAGCAGGAGCTTTGGGATGAATTCGGTTCCCTGCTTTTAAGGGAGCGTCATCCTGTACTTTTGCAGTATTTGGACTTTTTAGAAGATGTTCAGGCTCGGCTCTATGAAGAGCTGAAAGAACGTACAAGCGACAGTGCAGTCGCGCGTATTTCGGAGGTGCAAAGCAGCTTACAGAGGGTACAAGAAGCAAGAAAGTACTTTGTATAACAGGCCTGCGTTCCGGGGGGAAAGCGGGCTTTTTTGTTAGGGCGACGAGGAAAATGGACACCGTGCTTGCACGAGTGAACATTTGACAACCACTAATCAGAGTGTGATTCACGAAGTGTATCACGTCTCTGTAAAGTAAAAACAAGGAGGTATTGGGAAGTGGCAGTTGTTGAGATTATGGGGCAAAAGAAGGAAATCGATAACGGAACAACATACGAGGAAATCGTACAGGAATATCAGGAGCAGTATGATAATCTCATTGGACTTGTTTCTGTAAATGGTAAAATTAAAGAACTTTTTAAAACGCTGAAAAAGGATTGTGTCATTGATTTTTTTACTTTGAAGGATTCTATCGGTTATAAGACATATGTGCGTAGCGCAACCATGCTTTTCTTGAAGGCAGTACATGATGTGTACGGAAAAGAGGCTGTGCAGAAATGCAGAGTACAGTTTACAGTAGGAAACGGAACCTATGTGTATGTGAATGATGGTATCTCTGTAAACGAAGAAAATGCTGGTAAAATCAAGGCACGTATGCAGCAGCTGGTGGATGCTAAGGTTCCCTATCTGAAAAAGGCATATGGTATGGATGATGCCATGGAGCTTTTTGAAAGAGAGGGGATGAAGGATAAGATTAAGCTGCTAAAATACCGCAGAAGCTCTTATGTAAATGTATACGAGATGGATGGTTACTATGATTATTACTATGGCTATATGCTTCCAAATGCCGGATATGTAAAGTGGTTTGATGTACTTGCTTATGATGAGGGATTCATGCTGGTACTTCCCAAGCAGAAAGAGCCAAATGTGCTTCCACCGTACGTGGATCGTCCGAAGCTGTTTAAAACTTTGAAGGAATCTGAAAAGTGGGGACAGGAAATCGGTGTGGAGACCGTTGGTGATTTAAATGACTGCATCTGTAACGGTTCCTTAAGTGATATGATTCTGGTTCATGAGGCGCAGCAGGAGAGACGCATCGGTGAAATTGCAAGGGATATTGTGTCCAGAGGAAATGTGAAGTTTGTAATGATTGCAGGTCCTTCTTCTTCGGGAAAGACCAGCTTTTCACACAGACTTTCCATTCAGCTCCGTACCTTGGGGAAGGTGCCCCATCCCATCGGATTGGATGATTATTATAAGAATAGGGAATTTTGCCCTCGTGATGAGGATGGAAATTATGACTTTGAGTGTCTGGAAGCCATTGACGTAGCATTATTCAATGAAGATATGAGCAAGCTTCTTGCGGGAGAGAGAGTAGAACTTCCGGCCTTCAGCTTTAAGACCGGAAGGCGGGAGTACAATGGTAAGTTTATGCAGCTGGGTAAGGATGATATTCTGGTTGTAGAAGGTATTCATGGATTAAATCCTAAGACTTCTACCGCTTTACCTGATGAGAGTAAATATAAGATTTATATCAGTTCTCTCACATCTTTGAATGTGGATTCTCATAATCGCATTCCAACCACTGACGGAAGACTTCTTCGCCGTATGGTGAGAGATGCCAGAACCCGCAATACAGATGCAAGACAAACTATGGAGATGTGGGCATCTGTAAGACGCGGCGAGGAAAAGTATATCTTCCCGTTCCAGGAGGAAGCGAACAGTATGTTCAATTCTGCGCTGATTTATGAGCTTGCAGTAATTAAGCAGTTCGCAGAGCCGCTTTTATTCGGTATTGATAAGAGTGCGGCAGAGTACTATGAAGCCAAGAGACTTTTGAAATTCTTAGGATATTTCCTTGGAGTCAGCAGTGAAACACTTCCCAATAATTCTCTTTGCAGAGAATTCGTGGGTGGCAGCTGCTTCAAGGTGTAACTTTTTCAGAGCCGTGCAGATTTGGGAAAATCAGGATGAGCAAGCTTGCGTGCAGAGGACTGGATTTTTCCAAATCTATATGGCGAGAAGCCATACATGAGCAAAAGGAAAGCCGCATAGCGGCGATTTTGCGAATGCGGCTCTGATTTGAGAGAGGTTTAATAATGAAAACACATATCTATTTGGCAGGTGATTCCACGGTACAGAGCTATAAGGCGGCAGAAATGCCTTATTTTACCGGCTGGGGGCAGGTACTTATCGAAGTGCTTGGTACTGGAGATTTGTTAGAAACGTTGTATCCAGAGGCAGAGTTTCCACAGGTGGCAGTTCATGAGAACGACACGGTTGTAATTCATAACTACGCCATGGCAGGAAGAAGCAGTAAGACCTTCCTGGAAGAAGGTCGCTATGAACCCATGCTGGCGAAGATGAAAGAAGGGGATTACTTTTTCTTACAGTTTGGACATAATGATGCCAATAAGGAAGAGGCGGAGCGTTATCTGACACCGGAGGATTACCAGAAGAAGCTGATGGATATGATTGCTCCTGCCAGAGAAAAAGGTGTGAAATGTGCCCTTGTGTCTCCCATTGCCATGAGGGAATTTGATGAAGAGGCGAACTGTAAAATCAGTTTTCCAGAATATAGGGATGCTATGCGGGAGCTGGCGGAGAGAGAGATGCTGTACTTTTTAGACTTAGGAAAAGCTACCGCTAAGCTGTGCACCAGATTGGGAGCGGAGGAATGTAAAAAGCTCTTTATGTGGGTGGAAGACAGAGAGGATAATGCTCATCTGCAA
>F42_Fallow_Deer__coassemble_390_pt1 | contig 18256 bp, 15 predicted proteins | sample F42_Fallow_Deer__metabat2_low_PE_003 | metagenome-assembled genome bin F42_Fallow_Deer
GAGCCTCTTTCTGAAAGAAGAATGGAGGTGTACGGAGATTCCGTGTCTGCGGGCAAGGTGTCTGAGGCCGTGGATTACTGTGGCATGCCGGACCCGGAGCATAACGGAGAATTCTCCAACAGCTATTATTCCTATGCGTGGCTGACTGCCAGAAGGTTGAATGCGACACTTCATGATATTGCCCAGGGCGGTATCGCTCTTTTTGACGGAACCGGCTGGTTCAACGGACCAGATACCATGGGGCTCCTTAGCATGTATGACAAGATTCAGTATATGCCTGGTAAATGTGTGCCGAAGAAGTGGGACTTCACAAAGTATACGCCTCAGGTAGTGATTCTGGCATTTGGGCAGAATGACAATCATCCGGAGGACTATATGAAGGAAGATTACGATGGTTCAAAGGCAAGGAAGTGGCGTCAGGGGTATCTTGATTTTATCAGGACCATCCGCAGTATTTATCCTGAGTGTCATATTATCTGCAAAACCACTATATTAGGGCATGATTTTAACTGGGATTATGCCATTGAGGAATGTGTAAAGAATTGCGGAGATGACAAGGTGCATTATTTTAAATACAGTAATAACAGTATTGGGACTCAGGGACATATCCGTAAGCCGGAGGCGGAGCAGATGGCGCAGGAGCTGAGCTGCTTCATTGAGAATTTAAATAAGAAATACAGTTTTTGGGAGTAAGGGTTAAATGAAAGATTATTTAGAGAAAGCCATTGCAAACCGTGGCAATCTGGCGAGATTAAAGAAGGTTATGAAGCGTGCCGAGGCAGGAGATACTCTGACCATCGGTTATCTTGGCGGTTCGATTACGATGGGAAGTGTAGCCACCGTGCAGGAAAAGTGTTATGCTTACTTAAGCCATTTATGGTGGAAGGAGAATTTCCCACAGGCGGATATTCAGTTTTGCAATGCAGGAATCGGTGCTACCACCTCTCAGTTCGGCGTAGCCAGAATCGAGGAGGATTTATTCTTCTGTAAGCCGGATGTGATATTTATTGAATTCAGTGTAAATGATGATGATACAGATCATTTTAGGGAGACCTATGAAGGACTGGTACGCAAGGCACTTAGTGCTAAGTGGGAGCCGGCAGTGATTTTGCTCCATAATGCCTTTTATCATGATGGTGTCAGTGCGGCTAGAATCCACTATGAGGTGGGAGGATATTATCAGCTTCCCAGCGTAAGCTTCAAGGATAGTGTCATGCAGAGGTGTCTTGACGGAGAGCTGAAGGTAGAAGAGGTAAGCCCGGACAATCTCCATCCCAATGATGCAGGGCATGCCCTTCTTGCGCAGTCCGTAAGATATTTCTTGGATGAAGTGAAGAGGGAAATGGATGGGGAAGAGGCGGAGTATGAATTTCCGGTAAAGCCCCTTACCTTAAATCGCTATGAGACCAGTGTGCGCTATCGGAATGATAAACTGGTGCTTATAGATGGTGCAGGATATGAAAGGGATATGGAGGTACAGCCTCATATTACCGATATTTTCAAGAAGGGCTTTAAGATGTCCGGTGAGAGCGCATTTCTGGAATTTGAAGTAGATTGCACTTGTATGGCAATTCAATATCGCCGGACCATTCAACATCCGGCACCGGCTATGCGTGTCCTTGTGAATGGCACAGAGCTGGCTGTTTTAGATGGTGAATTTGATGAGACATGGGGAGATTTGATTGCACTTACTACCATTTTTGAGAATGAGGAAGCAGCAAAGCATCAGGTAAGATTAGAGCTGTTTCGAACAAGTAAGGAAGATAAGTTACCATTTTATTTAGTTTCGGTAATTACTTCCTAAGGAAATGAGGAGAGTTGAAAGAATGTTTCGTGATGATTTTGTGTGGGGCGTTGCAGACAGCGCCTATCAGGTAGAGGGTCGTGATGAAAATGACGGCTGCGGTAAGATTGTATGGGACACCTTTGCGGAAGCGGGGCGTGTATATGATGGGCAGCTAGTGGGAGACGCCTGCGACCATCTGCATAGATATAAAGAAGATTTTGCACTGATGAGAAGCCTTGGAGTGAGGAATTATCGTTTTTCCTTAAATTGGGCACGTATTTTACCGGAGGGAACTGGTAAAGTGAACCCAGCGGGGATTGCCTTTTATAAGGATGTGCTTAAGGAGCTTAAGAAAAACGGTATCACACCTTATCTTACCATGTTCCATTGGGAGTATCCCCAGGCATTACAGGATAAGGGCGGCTGGCTGAATCCGGAGAGTATCGAGTGGTTTGAAGAGTATGCGAAAGTAGTGGCAGAGAATTTCTCAGAGGACTGTGAGCACTTCTTTACCTTCAATGAACCACAGTGCTTTGTAGGTCTGGGACATCTCCGGGGGGAGCATGCACCGGGGCTTAAGCTTCCCTACAAGGATACCTTCCAGATTGCACACAATGTACTGAAGGCTCATGGTAAGGCAGTACTTGCCCTCCGTAGGTATGCGAAGAAGCCTATTTTGGTGGGCTATGCACCTACCTGTGGCGTAGCTCTTCCTGCGACCAATTCCCCGGAGGATATTGAGGCTGCAAGAGAGACTTACTTCGGCCTTCGCAATCCCATGGACAACTGGACATGGAATGTGGCATGGTTCAATGACCCTGTATTCCTTGGAAAGTACCCGGAGGAGGGACTTCAGCGATTTGCGGAGTATCTGCCGGAGATTACGGAAGAGGATATGAAGCTGATTTCCCAGCCCCTGGACTTTATGGGACAGAACGTGTATAACGGCTACACCGTGCGCAGAGGCGCAGATGGTGGTGTGGAATATGTGGAGCGTTATAAAGGGTTCCCTAAGACTGCCATCGGCTGGCCGGTAACACCGGAGTGTTTATACTGGAGCTGCAGGTTCCTATATGAAAGATATCATATGCCTATTTACATCACAGAAAATGGCATGTCCTGTCACGATGAGGTGTCTTTGGACGGAAAGGTTCATGACCCTAACCGTATAGATTTCTTGGAGAAATATATTGCACAGGTACAACGTGCGGTGGAGGAAGGAATCGATATCCGCGGCTATTTCCTGTGGACCTTCTTGGATAACTTTGAGTGGGCAAATGGTTATAATGAGCGTTTCGGTCTGGTGCATGTGGATTACCGTACCCAGAAGAGGACGGTGAAGGATTCTGCATACTGGTATCGTCAGGTGATGGAAACAAATGGTGCCAGCCTTGCTGTTAATCAGACAGCCCGAGAGATTCTTTACCTAGAGCCTGTTCTTAAGGATGTAATCTGGGGCGGAACACGTCTCGGAGAAGAATTCGGATATAAGGTAAAGACGGATGCGGTTGGCGAGTGCTGGGGAATCAGTGCTCATCCAAACGGCGACTGTGTGATTAAAAACGGTACCTATAAAGGAATGACCTTATCTCAGCTTTACAAAGAAAAAAGAGAACTTTTCGGGGATTGTAAAGGGGAGGAGTTTCCGCTTCTTGTAAAGATTATCGATGCGAAAGCTGACTTAAGTATTCAGGTGCATCCCGATGATGCCTATGCAAGGGAAGTGGAGAAGGTTCCTTATGGAAAGACCGAGTGCTGGTATATTATGGACTGCAGTGAGGATGCAGAGCTTGTAATCGGCCATCATGCCAAGGATAAAGAAGAATTAAAGAAAATGATTGCAGAAGGCAGATATGAAGAGCTGATTCGTCTGGTACCGGTACAAAAGGGGGATATGATTCAGATAAATCCCGGTACTGTACACGCAATCAAGGGGGGATTTTTAATTCTGGAAACGCAGCAAAATAGTGATATTACCTATCGTGTGTATGATTATAATCGTATGGTGGACGGTAAGCCTCGTCAGCTTCACGTACAGCAGAGTATAGATGTCATTAATGCACCGGATGAGTGTTATAAAACGGCTATTCGTAAGGCTTCTACAGCTTCTGCCAATACCTTAACGGAGCTGGCGGATAGTCCTTATTATAAGGTCTGGAAGCTGGAGGTGCAGGGGAAATATGTTCTTTCCAAGGACTATCCCTTCCTGGCGGTCAGCGTGCTGGACGGCAATGGTATCTTAGAGGGCAGCTTCGTACAGAAGGGAGACCACATGGTTATTCCCTGCGGATATGGAGAAGTGGAATTTTATGGAGATATGGAACTGATGATATCTACGGTGAAGGAGGAAAAGTAATGTTGCCTATGGACCCGGTTATGCGTCTGAGCTTTGTGAACACAAAGCTCAGAGATTTTTATGAAGATTTGGATGCTTTGTGTCAGGATTTGGATGTAGATAAAGAAGAGCTTGTAAAAAGTCTGGCGGAAATTGATTACCATTATGATGTGAAAAAGAATCAATTTGTGTAATTAAGAAGATTTACCTTCGAAATTTGCCCTTTTTTGAAAAAAGTGGTAAAAATTACAAAAAAGTTGAAAATGGGTGTAGGCTTTTGTTAAAATTAATGATATAATAGTACAAAAGTTCTATACTAGTTCAATGTCGGAGGGTGAATATGAAATTCGGAAAGAAAAAACCTGAAAACGAAGTAAAAGAAAAGAAAGTAAAAAGGGAATGTAAGCCTAAGAATACGGAGAAGAAAACCTTATTCAAGGTTCCGAAGGAGAAGGCTGCTAAAATAAAGACTCCGAAGGGAAAGCGAGAGAAGAGAAAATTCTATCTGTTGGGTATCCGTAATAAGATTACCGTCTGCTTTGCTATTCCTATTTTATTCATGGTGCTGGTAGGTGTGATAGCATATCAGAAGGCTCAGGAAGGTATGAGCGATAAGTTTGCGGAATCTACCATTCAGACCATTAATACTGCCACATCGTATGTAGAGATGGCGGCGGAGTTTATCAATTCCGAAGGTATGGGATATGCATTCGATTCGGATTTGACAAAGTATTTTGCTGGAATGTATGAAAGTGATGCGGCTTCCAAAGCTGCGCTGACCGAAAGTATTCAGGGCAGAATTACGTCTTCTCAGGCGGCAAACGAATTTATTAGTGATATACATATTATTACAAAAGAGAAGCTTACCATGTTCTCTACCACTTCAAGAACCTCCAAGGGATTCTTTGAGAATTATAAGGAATGGGCGAGAGAACAGTCCGGAACGAAGCAGTTCCTGAAATGGATTGATTCCCACCCGATGATTGATGAGAACTTAACGGTTCAGCCGGATGATTATATTCTGGCATGTCAGATTTCATCCACAAATAATAACGCAGTTGTTATTATGGATGTTAGTTATGATGCCGTTGCGGATTTCATGGATACCATCGATTTGGGAGAAGGTAGTGCAGTAGCATTTGTTACTTCCGGTGGACGCGAGATTATCGCAGAGGATTTGGCAGAAGGTCAGGAAAGCTTATTTGCAGGAGAAGATGTAGCAGTATTTGACGAAAGCTTTTTCCAGGATGCTCTTGCAGGAGAGGAACTACAGGGATATAAGGAAATTAACTTTAAAGGCGAGACCTATTTGTTTATTTATTCCCGTAGTGAGATGCTGGGAACCACTACTTGTGCTCTGATTCCATATGATATGGTAACCGGACAGGCGCAGGAAATCGGAGAAGTGACTGTTGCACTTGTAATTATTGCGACTGTTATTTCCGTAGTGCTGGGAGCATTTGTTTCCTTGGGAATTGTTTATAACATGAACAATGTTATCGATGGACTGAAGCAAGTGGCTGAGGGTGATCTTACCGGTGGCGTGAAGGCAAAGAGCAGAGATGAATTTCGCGATGTGGCTAAAGCTACCAACAGTATGATTCACAATACGAAGAATCTGGTAGGCAAGGTACATGATGCCACAGCGAAGTTAGAGACTACTGCAACAGAAGTAAATGAAGCCGCAGGTGTTATCAGTGATTACTCAATGGATATCACTCAGGCAATCAGTGAAATTAATGAAGGTATGACCAATCAGTCAGCATATGCACAGGAATGTGTGGCTAAGACCGATGTTTTATCTGAAATGATGCAGGAAGTTAGCTCCGTTGTAGAGCGAGTTGAAAAATTCGTAGATGAGTCAAATCAGATGATTACCCGCGGTATGGAGTATGTTGTGCTTCTTGGTAAGAGAGCAGAAAAAACTACGGATATGACCGCTAAGGTTGGCGAGAGCATTATTGAATTAAAGAAACAGTCTGAAAGTATTAATACTTTCGTAGAGACCATTGTTGATATTTCTGAGCAGACCAATCTGTTATCCTTAAATGCATCTATCGAGGCAGCAAGAGCAGGTGATGCAGGAAGAGGATTCGCAGTAGTAGCAGAACAGATTCGTAAGCTGGCGGAAGTTTCTTCTCAGGCAGCTGCTGAAATCAGCAATAGTGTAGATGCTATTAATGCACAGACCATGACTAGTGTGCAGAGTGCTAATGATGCAAGTGCAATGGTAGCAGAACAGGCTCAGGTAGTTGAGGACGTAGTAAATGTATTCCGTGAGATGGGTGAGCGTATGAGGAACCTTGTAGAGGGACTGACAGAGATTTCATCCAGCGTGGAAAAGGCAGATAAGGAACGTTCTGATACTCGTGAGGCAGTTCGTTACATTTCCGAAATTATTGAGCAGGCAGCTGTAAATGCGGAAATCGTAAGTGAAAACGCAATCAAGATGATGTCAAATGTGGAGAATCTGAACCAGACATCCAACAATTTGATTGAGAATATGAACGGATTAAAAGAAGATATATCAGTGTTCAAGGTTGAATAGTAAAATGGTATAACTTAAAATACCACTTACGTTGAGTCGTAAGTGGTATTTATTTTGGGAGGATAATGATGAAATATATATTGGAGGAAAACAATGTTAAATTGCTGGGTCGTACCATGCTGATAGGGGAGAATCTCTGGATGGCATGGTCAGCTACCGGTGTAGAATTTGAATTTGAGGGAAAAGAGCTTCTGGTCAGCATCCTGGGGGGACAGGCGGCTACCGACTTTTCGGTAAATAATTGTTTTGCAAAAATTGGAATCTATGTGGATGGTGTGCGGATTACCACGGATTTAATCCGACAGCCAAGAAAGACTTACGAAATCCTTAAGAGCGATACCGTGCAAAGGATCAAAGTGCGGATTCTGAAATTGTCGGAGGCTCCCATGTCTACGCTTGGTATAGAGCCCATTATAACAGAAGGGAAAATCCGGCCCACAGAGCGTTGTGCCCACCGTGTGGAATTTATTGGTGATTCCATTACCTGTGGCTATGGTGTGGATGATCTTGACTTGCGCAATACATTTTCTACCACTACAGAGGATGTAACAAAAGGGTATGCATATCTTACCGCAAAGGAACTTGGAATGGATATGAGTATTATTTCCTGCAGCGGATATGGGGTATTGTCCGGCTACACTGATGATCCCCAGATACAGAACACAGCGGAGCTTTTACCACCTTATTATGAAACGTTAGGCTTTTCCAGAGATTTTTTTGCGGGAAGTATTTCGCCACAGGAGGTGACCTGGGATTTTCAGAAATACCAGCCGGAGCTGGTGGTACTGAATCTGGGTACCAACGATAACAGCTTCTGCCAGGAGATACCGGAACGCTGGGAAGTATTCATGGAGCGTTATGTGACATTTTTGAGGATGATCCGCAAGAATAACCCGGAGGCACAGATTTTGTGCGTATATGGAGTGATGGAAGATAGGATTGCTCCATCGGTAGAGAAGGCAGTAGATACATATAGAATGCAGACCAGCGATGAGAGGATTACTTACCTATATATTACTCCTGATGATGGCAGCAGAGGGTATGCAGTGGATTACCATCCGGCTCCTGCGACACATATGGCTGCTTCCCAGATTGTTGTAGAAAAAATCAAAAAGTTAATAAAATATGAATAGTATTTTCTGATTATTTAGTGTATAATTACTATAAACTAGGTCTGTAGTATTAAGGAGTGTTTTTATGCTTGTAACATTAATTCCTTTATTTGATGAGAACATGGCGATTCGTGCGTATTCGTTGTTTACCCAGAAGGAGAATTATTTTCTAAATCCGCTTTTTGCCGGTACTGGTGCATTGGATGGTGCTGGGCGTGTAGAGGGCATGGAAGTAATTCAGAGTATGGGAATAGAGACTTTATCTGCGGACAAGGATGTATTTGTGACTGTTTCCAGCATGAATATTTTCTCAGATTTGACAATACAGTGTGATGCACCGCATGAAAGACTGGTGCTCCTTTTAGAGCCGGATGTCAAGCCGCAGCCAATGTTTATTGAACGTATTATGGAGCTGAAAGGCATGGGCTATAAGTTTGGTATGCATAAGCTGGCAGTACATGATTTTCAGGCATATACAGAGATTCTGAAATTAATGGACTATGTGTTCCTGAATCATAAGAAGGTGGATTTGGTCATTGCAAGGAAGTATTTCCATGCGCTTTTCCCACAGGTTACCCTTTGCGCAGTAAATGTGCAGTCTATGAAAGATTTTGAAGCTATTCGTAAAAAGGCTGGATTTACATTATATGAAGGTAGCTTCTATCAGGTGCCGATTACCAAGGGAGAGAATCAGGTGAACCCTTTGAAAGCCAATTATGTTAGTCTTATCAATAAAGTAAATGAAGAGAATTTTGATTTGACAGAGGCTGCGGATATTATCGGAAATGACCCGGCACTTACGATTGAGCTTCTTCGTATGGTAAACAATATTGCAGTGAATTCTGAGGTGACAAGTCTTCGCCATGCGGCGGCAATGATTGGTCAGAAGGAATTGAAGCGTTGGATTACTACTGCCACAATCAGTGAACTATGTACGGACAAGCCATCGGAAATCATGCGTGTATCCATGCTTCGTGGTAAATTTGCAGAGAATCTCTCTGAAGCATTTAAGCTTGGCGAGCATTCTGCGGAAGCATTTATTCTGGGAATGTTTTCTGTTCTGGATGTGGTTCTTGAGACCACCATGGAAGATGCCTTATCTAAGGTTAATGTATCCAATGATGTAAGAGAAGCACTGCTCCATGGAACGGGACGCTTCCAGGCATTGTACGATTTTGTACTTCAGTATGAGAAGGCGAGCTGGCAGGAAGTTTCCAGACAGATGATTTTACTGGACATTGACATGAATACACTATACAATGCATATATTGATGCTTTAGCATGGTATCGAAAGTTAATGCTTGGAAAGTAAGAGTTAGGAAAATGGATTTATTTGAATATATGCGCAGTACCAATATGGAAAAGGAGTCGCCCCTTGCGGCGCGCATGCGTCCGAAGACCTTGGAAGAGGTAGTGGGGCAGGAGCACATTATTGGGAAGGACAAGCTGCTTTATCGCGCGATTAAGGCGGATAAAATCAGCTCGGTTATTTTCTATGGTCCTCCGGGAACCGGAAAGACTACCTTGGCTAAGGTAATTGCAAACACCACCAGTGCGGAATTTACCCAGATTAATGCAACAGTTGCTGGTAAGAAGGACATGGAAGAGGTAGTTGCCAAGGCGAAGGATTTACAGGGAATGTACGGTAAGCGTACCATCCTGTTTATTGACGAGATTCATAGATTTAATAAGAGCCAGCAGGATTATCTGCTTCCCTTCGTGGAGGACGGAACCATTATCCTGATTGGTGCTACTACAGAGAATCCTTATTTTGAGGTAAACGGAGCGTTGATTTCACGTTCCATTATCTTTGAGCTTAAACCCATTCCACGGGAGGCGGTAAAGAAGCTGATTGAGAAGGCTGTTTACGATACCCAGGTGGGGATGGGCAGCTATAATGCGGTTATTGAAGAGGATGCGCTGGAGTTCCTTGCAGATTTGTCCGGCGGAGATGCCAGACATGCCTTAAATGCCATTGAGCTTGGTGTAATGACTACGGAGCGCAGCAGCGACGGGAAGATACATATCACGCTGGATGTGGCTCAGGAATGTATCCAGAAGCGTGCAGTGAGATACGATAAAAACGGAGATAATCATTACGACACCATCTCTGCGTTTATCAAGAGTATGCGGGGCTCCGATGCAGATGCGGCGGTGTATTATCTGGCCAGAATGTTATACGCAGGGGAGAGCATCACGTTTATCGCCAGACGAATTATGATATGTGCGGCAGAGGATGTGGGAAATGCAGACCCCATGGCACTTGTGGTGGCCACCAATGCTTCCATGGCAGTGGAGCGAATCGGTATGCCGGAGGCACAGATTATTTTATCCCAGGCGGCCAGTTATGTAGCCAGTGCACCTAAGAGTAATGCGGCATGCGAAGCAATTTTTGCAGCCATGGGCGAGGTGGAAGCAACAGGCAATCTGCCCATACCCACTCATTTACAGGATGCACATTATAAAGGAGCGGCGAAATTGGGACACGGAACAGGATATAAATATGCCCACGATTATAAGAATCACTATGTGGAGCAGCAGTATCTCCCTTACGAGCTTAATGGGAAGGAATTCTACAAGCCTACGGGAAACGGATACGAGCAGAAGATTAGAGAACATATGGCTAGGATTAAGAAGGAAGCGAAGGAAGAATAACTCTCTTCCTTTCTTTTTTGCACCCGAACCCGGGCGTGGCAGAGCACCGCTGGCACATTGTACCATGGTTGGGCAAGCATATTGACTTTTGCTATGCTTGGCATTGATAAATGTGTGGATTTGATTTGTATGAGAAGCTAAGAACCTGACAAATCTTCGCAAGTAGGGAAATGCAGCCATCACGAACTGCCTTTATAATAGACAGCAACAGGAGGATAAGAGTATGGAGTGGATAGCAACAATGCAACAGGCAATTTCTTACATGGAAGAGCATCTTATGGAGGAAATTAACTATGAAGATGTGGCCAGACATGTGCATATCTCAAGCTACGAGTTTCATAGGGCGTTTAGTTTCATTTCAGGGATGACTGCCAATGCGTATATTCGTAACCGCAGATTATCCTTAGCGGGGAAAGAAATTGTGGAAACCCATGCTAAGATAACGGACATTGCGCTAAAGTATGGTTATGATACGCCGGAGAGTTTTACAAAGGCTTTTACAAGGTTTCATGGTGTTGCTCCGAAGTTTGCCAGAGAAGAGTCTGCCAAGCTTATACTTTTCAATCCGCTTGTTATTAAAATAACTGTGGAAGGTGGTAAAAGTATGGATTACAGAATCGTACAAACAAAGGAACAGAAATTTATTGTGCTGGCAAGAAATTTTAGAAATGAAATCATCAATGATGAGACAAATCATGATATTCCGGATTTCTGGAGGGAATGTCATGACAAAAATCTCGTAGAACCGATTCGCAATCTCAGACCGGAAGGAAAACGGGACTTGTATGGTCTATGCTCTCCAACGAAAGAAGGAGAGGATACGTTTGAATATGGAATTGGCGTCTTAATTGATGAAGAAACAATGGACTTTGATGTGGATGAAATGATAAAATCAGGGTATCGTATTTGGGATGTAAAGCCGGAAACTTATGTGGTATTTGAATGCATCGGTGAGGATGGCGATTGTATTGGTGATACCTGGGCGAAATTCTATAGGGAATTTTTGCCACAGATGGGGTATGAGGCAGCGGAGGCAACAGATTATGAAATATATTTCGAAAAGGCAAGGAAAGAGCTGTTCTGTGAGCTGTGGATTCCGGTAAGAAAACAGGGAGAATAAATCGTAATGGGAAAAATCGGAAAATCAGCCGGCAGTGTAAGCATCATCGGAGGTAGCGACGGCCCTACATCAGTGTTTTTGGTAGGAGGCGGAAAGAAGACCTTGAAGCAAAAATTTAAAAAGCACCTGTTTGAGCTGCGGAAAAAATGGTATGCAAGGCGGATAAAACCGGAAGCCCATACCATGGCGGAAGTAGTAGCCTATGCAAAGGAGCGGTATGGTTTTACGGAGCTTCCCGGAGATGCTAAGGAGTATCTGGAGCAGTATAAAGACATGCGAACCCCTCTTATAATACAGCATGCACCGAAGCTTTTGGGGGAATATGTGGCTCATCCGGTACTGGCAAGTCATGATGAGGAAGGTGTCAGAGAATTCCAGAGGCAGATGGAAGTCAGACAGAAGAAAGCAATGGAAATCTCAGAGGAAGAATTTCCGATTGAATTTTACGTATTAAAAAAGCTGGAAGGGAAAAGAGAAATGCATCTGTATCTGGAGGGACGGTTCGGATATATCGGTGGAGGCTTCAGCGGTCCCGGAAGAAGTGAACATGGTAAGTTTCGCAAGTTATATAAAGATATTTACAGATACTATGGTGTAACCAAAGAGGATATTATAAATAAGACCGGAAGATATAAGGAATTACTAACTACTTTGGCTGCAAAACATTAATAAACCGGAATTTCTGTACGTAATGTGCAAGGATTCCGGTTTTGTATTTATTTCCTATGACACCCATATTTTCCTCTGGATTCGAAGAGGAACTGAATAAAGCTGGGATAGTAGGGGATGAATGTGCCATCCTCAATCATTTCTTTAATCTCGTCCAGGGTGGCCCATCTGGCATCCTGGACTTCTTCATATTGGAGAGACAGTTCATCCAGAGAAACATCCGCTTCTACTAAATACATATCACCGAATCCACGGTCAAAATTAATAGTCAGATTTGGACGGATGCCTTGCAGATTGAGCTTGATACCCAGCTCTTCAAAGAGCTCCCTCTCAGCAGCAGTTTGGGAGGAATCTCCTTTTACAGCACTGCCGCCAGCAGTGATATCCCATAGATTCGGCCAGCCCTCTTTAAAGGACTGACGCTGCTGAATCAGCATCTTTCCGTCTGAGTTAAAGATACATACATGTACCACCATATGATATCCACCTTCCGGGAAGGCTTCTCCCCGAACCATGGTTTCTCCTGTTTTCTCACGGCTGATATTATAAACATCCCAAAGTTCCATTTTTTATCTCCTTAAAACAGCAGCTTTATAATCTGCTCGTATACTTCCTGATTTTTCTTCTGCCAATTATCACATACCGCTTCTGCGATTTCCTTTGTGGGAACGGAGAGGGTGAGCTCTACCAGATTGATATCTTGTTCTTTTGCAATCAAATGAGCTTCGTACTCGCCGGAGGTGGATTTGTAATAATCTCCAAGTACAGACACTTCCTCCCGCAGAGAATACTCGTTTTCCCGGAAATATTGATTGATGTCTTCCTTGATGGCGTCGCTGATTCGATTGCCAAAATAGGTAAGTGTATCTTTCCCTTCTGCGCTTAGGGTAAGCTGTGTACGATTGTTTATGGTTTTACTTTCTACCAGACCGGTATCGGTGAGCTCGCTGAATACCTGCTGTAGTGTAAGGAAATTGGTGTATTCCTTCTCTAATATGAAATTGCTGATTTGGGCAGTGGTAAGGGGAAATTTCACCCGTCCAAGCATATATAGAATAATCAGTTTATACAGTGTGAGTGGATCCTGCAGCATGATATAACCTTCCTTGATAAGTTTTTCTTTGTTTCATTTCTTTATGAAGAGCGTTCAGTACATCTCTTTTATTCAGACTCCATGTGGGAGCAATCAATAATTCTTTCGGACCATCTCCCGTAACTCGGTGAATGACAATTTCCGGGGAAAGTCGTTCAATACAGCCGATTAGAATGTCCAGATATTCCTCCTTTTTCAATGCAGAAAAGCGTCCGGCGGCGTAATCTGTAGCTAAATCAGTTCCTTTTAGAATGTGTAGAAGCTGGAGCTTTATTCCAAAAGGGGTAAAGTCATTCAAATAACGGACGGTCTTGTACATATCGGACTTACTCTCTCCGGGAAGTCCCAGTATCACATGCACAATGAACGGGATATTTATAGATTTCAGTTTTCTTGTCGCTTCCTCAAAAACGGAAAGGGGATAACCTCTGCGGATATATTGTGCCGTTTTTTCATGAATCGTCTGAAGCCCCAGCTCTATCCAGATAAGTTTATCAGGAAATGAAAGGGACAGCTTCTGCAATAATGCAATGACCTCCTCACCCAGACAGTCCGGTCTGGTGGCGATGGAAATTCCGCAGACATATGGATGGGAGAGGGCTTCTGTGTAAAGCTTTCGCAGCTTTTCTACCGGTGCATAAGTATTGGTGTAAGCCTGAAAATAGGCCATAAAAGAATTTCCTACCTTTTTATCACCGAATTTTCCCAGTCCTTCTGCAAGCTGGGCATCAATGCCAGAGGCAGATGCTGCAAAATCACCGCTTCCACCTGCACTACAGAAGATACAGCCCCGGCTGCCAAGGCTGCCGTCCCGATTGGGACAGGTCATACCGGCGTCCAGGGCTATTTTATAACATTTATGATGGAGGGTATTCTTAAAATACGCATCCAGAGAATAATATGGCTTATCCAGCCAATGTGTGCCTGTATTCATAGACTAAACGTACGCCTTTACTGCGTTTGCAACAGCCTCAGCAGCTTTGGGATTAAATGCTTCCGGAAGAATGAAATCCTCAGAGAGTTCTTCTTCACTTACCAGATTTGCCAGTGCATTAGCGGCAGCCAGCTTCATTTCCTCAGTAATCTGGGAAGCACGGCTCTCTAAAGCACCCTTAAAGATACCCGGGAAAGCAATGACGTTGTTTACCTGATTGGGAAAATCACTTCGTCCGGTTCCCACAACTTTGGCACCTGCTGCTTTGGCAAGGTCAGGCATAATCTCCGGAGTTGGATTTGCCATGGCAAAGAGGATGGAATCCTTATTCATGGAGGCTACCATTTCCTGAGTGACAATACCCGGAGCCGATACGCCGATGAAGATGTCTGCGCCCTTCATAGCATCTGCCAGAGTTCCCTTTTCGCCGGAAAGGTTGGTAACCTGAACCATTTTCTCCTGCATCCAGTTAAGTCCCTCGGTCTCCTTGGAAAGGATACCTACCTTATCACACATGGTTACGTTAGGGAAACCATAGGTCAGCAGAAGCTTAGTGATTGCTACACCGGCACTTCCTGCACCGTTCACAACCACCTTGCAGTCCTCTTTTTTCTTCCCAACTACCTTTAAGGCATTGATAATACCTGCCAAAACCACAATAGCAGTACCATGCTGGTCGTCATGAAATACAGGGATATTCAATGTCTGTTTTAATCGCTCTTCGATTTCAAAGCATCTGGGAGCGGAGATATCTTCTAGGTTGATTCCACCAAAGGAAGGTGCAAGATAGGTTACTGCCTTGATGATTTCTTCGGTATCCTGAGTGTCTAAGCAAATCGGTACTGCATTGACACCACCGAATTCCTTAAATAAAACGGCTTTACCTTCCATAACCGGCATGGCTGCCAGAGGGCCGATATTTCCAAGGCCGAGTACTGCGCTGCCGTCAGATACAACCGCAACAGTATTCGCTTTCATTGTATAAGTATATGCTGCTTCTGGATTTTCTGCGATAATTTTACAGGGCTCTGCAACACCGGGCGTATATGCTAAGCTTAAGTCCTCTCGGGACTTCACTGGGCTTTTGGATACGGTTTCCAATTTGCCGTTCCACTGCTCATGTAATAAAAGTGCTTTTTCTGAAGCTGTCATGATGTACCTCTTTCTCCCTGATGTACAGGGTTTAGCATAGGTTTTATTGTAATGTCTCAGGGATAGTTTTTCAAGATTTATTAATGATTTTTATTTAGGGCTTTTCTTTTTGGGAAAAATGTATTATAATGGCTATGTGTTTAGAAGACACGTCAGCTCAGATCGCGTTTGTCGCATTATTTCCCGTATTTTTATTATACATATTTGGAGGATTTGTTTAGATGAGAGAGAAATATGAATCATTAGCCCTTGCACAGTTAAAGGAATTAGCAAAGGTGAGAGGAATTAAAGGGATTTCAACAATGAAAAAGGATGAGCTTGTAGAAGCGATGCTACAGGAGGATGAAAGAGATAAGGAGAAGACAGAGGGGGCGAGAACTGCCGGTGGGGCTTCTCAGGGTATGGATCAGGAGACTTATCCACAGGAGCTGGATAGTGGTGAAGAGGCTTCCGGTATTTTAGAGGTGATGTCTGACGGATATGGTTTTATCCGTTGTGATAATTTTATGCCGGGACAGGATGATGTATATGTGGCACCGAGCCAGATTCGTCGTTTCGGATTAAAGACTGGTGATATTTTAAAGGGAAATAAGCGTATCAAGACCCAGCAGGAGAAATTCAGTGCACTTTTATATGTGAAGTCTATCAATGGTTATCCGCCAGAGGTTGCGGCCAGAAGAGCGAATTTTGAGGAGATGACACCGATTTTCCCGGATAATCGTATTCGTCTGGAGTACCCGGGATGCTCTGTAGCAATGCGTGTTATGGATTTAATCAGCCCGGTAGGTAAGGGACAGCGTGGTATGATCGTATCACCACCTAAGGCAGGTAAGACTACACTCTTAAAAGAAGTGGCATCTTCTATTTTGCGTACCAATCCTACCATGCATATGCTGATTCTGCTTATTGATGAGCGTCCTGAGGAGGTTACCGATATTAAGGAATCTATTCACGGAGAGAATGTAGAAGTAATCTATTCTACCTTTGATGAGCTGCCTGAGCATCATAGAAGAGTATCAGAGATGGTTATTGAGAGAGCTAAGCGTCTGGTAGAGCATAAGAAGGATGTAGTGATTCTTTTAGATAGTATTACCCGTCTGACCAGAGCATACAATCTTGTAGTTCCACCAAGCGGACGTACTCTTTCCGGTGGTCTTGACCCTGCCGCGCTTCATATGCCCAAGAGATTTTTCGGCGCTGCCCGTAATATGAGAGAGGGCGGAAGCCTTACCATTCTTGCAACGGCACTGGTAGATACCGGAAGTAAGATGGATGATGTAGTATACGAGGAATTTAAGGGAACTGGTAATATGGAAATGATTCTGGATAGAAAGCTTTCGGAGAAGCGTATTTTCCCTGCTATCGATATTCAGAAATCCGGAACCAGAAGAGAGGATCTGCTTCTTGATGGAGAAGAGCTTGAGGCAATCAATATTATCCGTAAAGCTCTCAATGGACTTAAGCCGGATGAGGCAACAGATCGCATTCTGGATATGTTTGATAAGAGCAAAAACAACAGAGAATTTGTTGCTACGGTAAAAAGAAACAAGTTTATTTAAAAAACTATTGCACTTTGTTCCTTATCATGTTACAATACCAATGCTGTTTGTGGGTCCATAAGCAGTGCGGATGAGAACAAAATTATAACGTATAGTAATTATAGAGAGGTGAAAACATGAGAGAAGGAATCCATCCAGAGTATCATCAGACAACCGTAACCTGTAACTGTGGTAACACTTTTGTTACCGGTTCTACCAAAGCTGAAATTCACGTAGAAGTTTGCTCTAAGTGCCATTCATTCTACACTGGCCAGCAGAAAGTTGCTAGAGCTGATGGACGTATTGACAAGTTCAATAAGAAGTACGGCGTTAAATAAGGATAAGTATTTCGGAAAGGTTGAGGTAGATTTATCTCAACCTTTTTTTCCTTGTTCAATTTGGAAGGGAGAAAAAGCATGGCAAGACGTAAGAAAACATGCTATTCCGGTATCGGTGGACAGGCCGTTCTGGAAGGCGTTATGATGAAGAATAAAGATAAATATGCAGTTGCGGTTCGCAAGCCTAACGGCGAGATTGAAGTAGATATTCAGAATTATCAGGGTGTCTTCCATGGAAAACGCTGGAAGGAATTCCCTTTTATCCGTGGTGTGTTTAATTTCGTGGATTCCTTGATGCTGGGAATGAAGAGCTTGAATTTCTCTGCAAGCTTCTATGAGGAAGACGAGGAAGAAACAAAGCTGGATAAGGCACTGAATAAGATCACTAAGGGAAAGGCAGAAGAGCTTTTAACTACCATTGTAACTATTCTGTCCATGTGTCTGGCGATAGGCATTTTTATTGTGCTTCCTTACTTTATTTCATCTTATTTCACGGAGTCTGTGCAGAATGCTTCGCTGATTGCTATTATTGAAGGCGCAGTGCGTATCTGTATTTTCGTACTGTATGTGTGGGGAATCAGTTTTATGAAGGATATCCGCAGATTGTATCGTTATCACGGTGCAGAGCATAAATGCATTAACTGCTTAGAGCGTGGTTATGAGCTGGATGTGAATACGGTTATGAGATGCTCACGTCTTCATAAACGTTGTGGAACCAGCTTTATGTTCTTTGTTCTTTTTGTAAGTATTATTTTATTTTTCTTTATTCAGGTGGAGAATCCGTTGCAGAAGGTACTTCTTCGTATTGCTCTGATGCCGGTTGTTGCCGGTATCTCATATGAGATTATCCGTCTGGCAGGAAGAAGTAATAATCCGATGGTAAACCTTTTGTCACTGCCGGGTATGCTCATTCAGAGAATGACTACAAAAGAGCCTGACAAGCAGATGGTGGAGGTTGCGATTGCGGCAATCGAGG
>F42_Fallow_Deer__coassemble_392_pt1 | contig 17927 bp, 12 predicted proteins | sample F42_Fallow_Deer__metabat2_low_PE_003 | metagenome-assembled genome bin F42_Fallow_Deer
CTGTAAGTGGGGGTTTTGATATACATTTTGCAACCTGGGTAAACAAGGTCTGTGTGGAAATCTCAAAAAAGAATGGTTCATATGGCTGTATCAATACCCCTAAGGCAGATATGAAAACTATTTATGAGCTTTATGAAGTAGGTACTCCGGTGATTATGTTTTATTAGGAAAAAAGTAACATTATCAAAAATTTAACAAATTTCTTTAATAAAGCAGTTGACTAAAGCGTCAAAGCGGTATACAATAACAAAAACATTATTTCGAACAAATGGATGTGAGGAGGAATTGAAAAATGTCAAGAGTGTATAATTTTTCAGCAGGTCCCGCAGTTTTACCTGAAGAAGTATTAAAAGAAGCTGCAGAAGAGATGTTAGATTACAGAGGAACAGGTATGTCTGTAATGGAGATGAGCCATCGTTCCAAGGCTTACGAGACCATTATTAAGGAAGCAGAAGCAGACTTACGTGATCTTTTAAATATCCCTGACAATTATAAGGTACTTTTTTTACAGGGTGGTGCAAGCCAGCAGTTTGCAATGATTCCTATGAACCTTATGAAGAACAAGGTAGCAGATTATATTGTTACCGGTCAGTGGGCTAAGAAAGCATATCAGGAAGCTGCTATGTATGGAAAGGCTAATAAGATTGCCTCCTCAGAAGACAAGACTTTCTCTTACATTCCTGATCTTTCCAATTTAGAGATTAGCGAAGATGCAGACTATGTTTACATCTGCGAGAATAATACAATCTATGGAACCAAGTTTAAAGAGTTACCTGACACCAAGGGCAAGCCATTGGTATCTGATGTATCCAGCTGTTTCTTATCTGAGCCCATGGATGTTACCAAGTATGGTGTAATCTATGGTGGTGTTCAGAAGAACATCGGACCTGCAGGTGTTGTAATCTGCATTATCCGTGAAGATTTAATTACTGAGGACGTTCTTCCGGGAACTCCTACCATGTTAAGATACAAGATTCATGCAGACAATGAGTCATTATACAATACTCCACCTGCATATGGTATCTACATCTGTGGTAAGGTATTTAAGTGGATTAAGAAGATGGGCGGTCTTCAGGCTATGAAGGAGCACAACGAGAAGAAGGCTAAGATCTTATATGATTTCTTAGATTCCAGCAAGTTATTCAAGGGAACCGTTGTAGCGAAGGATCGTTCTTTAATGAATGTACCTTTCGTAACCGGTAACGATGAATTAGATGCTAAATTCGTTAAGGAAGCTAAGGCAGCCGGCTTCGAGAACTTAAAGGGTCACAGAAGCGTAGGCGGTATGAGAGCAAGTATCTACAATGCAATGCCAATCGAGGGTGTGGAGAAGCTTGTAGAGTTTATGAAGAAGTTTGAAGAAGAAAACGCATAAGGGAGTATTTGACATATGTTTCAGGTTAATTGTCTTAATCCTATTTCTAAAGTAGGTTTAGAGAATCTTACAACAGATTACAAAATCAATGATAATGTAAATGAAGCGGACGCTATTTTAGTTCGTAGTGCATCCATGCATGAGATGGAGCTTTCTGAGAAGTTACTTGCGGTAGCAAGAGCTGGTGCAGGTACCAACAATATTCCTTGCGATAAATGTGCAGAGCAGGGTATTGTAGTATTTAATACCCCAGGTGCTAATGCAAATGGTGTTAAGGAGCTTGTACTTGCAGGTATGCTTCTTGCATCCCGCGATATCGTAGGCGGTATTGACTGGGTGAAAGAGAATAAGGACGATGAGAATGTTTCTAAGACTGCTGAGAAGGCAAAGAGTAAGTTCGCAGGAACTGAAATTGCTGGAAAGAAGCTTGGTATCATCGGTCTTGGTGCCATCGGTGTTAAGGTTGCAAATGCAGCAGTTCATCTTGGCATGGAAGTATATGGTTATGACCCATATTTGTCTGTAAATGCAGCTTGGAGTCTTTCCCGTGACGTAAAGCATGTTTACAACTTAGATGATATTTATACCAAGTGTGATTTTATCACTGTACATGTTCCACTCATGGATTCTACCAAGCATATGATTAACAAGGATGCCATCAACAAGATGAAGGATGGCGTGATCATCTTGAACTTTGCAAGAGATTTACTTGTTGATGAGGCTGAAGTATTAAAGGGAATCGCTTCTAAGAAGGTTCGTAAGTATGTTACGGACTTCGCTAATCCAACCACAGCAGGTCAGGATGGATGTATTGTAATGCCGCATCTTGGAGCAAGTACTGAGGAAGCAGAAGACAATTGTGCAAAGATGGCTGTAAAGCAGATGATGAACTACCTTGAGAATGGTAACATCATCAACAGTGTAAACTATCCTGCATGTGATATGGGTGTATGTACCAAGGCCGGTCGTGTAGCAGTGTTCCACAAGAATGTTGCAAACATGATTACCAAGTTCACTGCATGTATGGGTGAAGCTGGTATCAACATCACCGATATGACCAATAAGTCCAAGGGTGAGGTTGCTTACACCATGATGGATATCGAGACTCCTGTAAATGATGCTATCGTTGAGAAATTAAATGCTATTGACGGTGTATTCAGAGTAAGAGTTGTGAAGTAAATATAATTCAGAGCAATGCAGATTTATAAAAAAACCACGCAAGTTTACTTGCAGTGGTTTTTTTTAATAAATCTATATGGCGAGAAGCCATATAAAGGAACCTAAGGTTCCTAGCAAAAGGAAAGCTATGAAGTAGCGATTTTGCGAATATGCTCTGAATCTTAAAATTAACGGAAAAGAATAGGAGAGCCATCTCCGTTGTTGATATCAGATAAGCTTTCCACAAGCTTTTTCTGGGTAGCAACACTGGCTTCGGTCTGTAAATCCATATAAAGGATAAACATGTCCTCTAAGGAGATTCCTTTTTCAGTGGCAATTTCTTCCATAACAGGACGGAGTTTGCTAATCTGCTCTGATACCGGAACCTTCTGAGGGTCAATTTCTCCTAATGTTTTCTCAGAATATGCGTTAATTCGCTCTAATATTTTACGATTTTCTTCGGTCATAAGTACCTCCTAGGTGATTTGCTTCCACATTCAGAAGCATTTGCTTCTCTAAGTTCAGAAGCATTCGCTTCTCTAAGTTCAGAAGCATTCGCAAAATCGCTGCTGCGCAGCTTTGCTTTTGCTCATTATTTGGCTCTCGCCAAATGATTTTAATTATAATCTTGTACTTACAAGCAAGCTTGACGTCCAAGATTAAATTAAAATCGCTTGCTTCTGAGCATATGAAATATTTTATCACCAAAGTCTTGAGTTGTATAGTTTGAAATGATAAAATTAAAATGAAATAATACGTTAGGAGTGGTGTATCAATGGCAACCATTAGACCTTTTAAGGCCTATCGTCCTAGTGAGACGATGGCTTCGAAAATTGCAGCTCTTCCCTATGATGTGTATAACAGGGCAGAAGCATTAGAAGTAGTAAAAGCAAATCCAGATTCTTTCCTTGCGATTGACCGTGCGGAAACAGCTTTTCCGGCAGAGGTAGATACCTATGATGGGAGGGTATATGATAAAGCGAAAGAACTGCTGGACTTATGGATTTCGGAAGGAAAATTCATTCAGGATGAGACCCCTTGCTATTATATATATGAGCAGGTGATGGATGGCAGAAGCCAGAAGGGTATTGTAGCTTGTGCATCTATTGATGATTATGCTAATAATGTGATTAAGAAGCATGAGAATACCAGAGCAGATAAGGAGCTGGACAGAATCCGCCATGTGGATACCTGTAGTGCCCAGACCGGCCCTATTTTCTTAGCTTACAGAAGCTGTGAGAGAATCAATGAAATTGTGGCAGAAGTAGTAAATGAGAAGGCAGGGTATGACTTTACTTCCGAGGATGGTATTATCCACAGAGTATGGATTGTGAATAGCGAGGAGAAGGTCTCTGAGCTACAGCAGCTTTTTGAAAAGATGAATGCTATCTATATCGCAGATGGTCATCACAGATGTGCTTCAGCGGTAAAGGTAGGTATGAAGAGGCGTCAGGAGAATCCTTCCTATACAGGAGATGAAGAATTTAACTTCTTCTTATCCGTACTGTTCCCATCCGAGGAACTGGCAATTATGGATTATAACCGTGTGGTAAAAGATTTGAACGGTTTATCCGTAGAGGAATATCTGGAGCGCATTTCTAAGGGATTCATGGTATCAGAGAAGGAAGCTCAGGTGAAGCCTCAGCAGAAGGGGCAGTTTGGTATGTTCTTAGAGGGTAAATGGTATCTTTTAGAGGCGAAAGAGGAGCTTAAGAGTGAGGATGCAGTAAAGGGACTGGATGTTTCTATTTTGCAGGATTATTTGCTTGGTCCGGTGCTTGGAATCGGTGATCCGAAGACGGACAAGCGTATAGATTTTGTAGGTGGTATTCGAGGGCTTTCTGAGCTGGAGAGAAGAGCCACTTCCGATATGAAGGTGGCATTTTCCATGTATCCCACATCCATCTATGAGCTTTTCGGTGTGGCAGATGCAGATTTACTTATGCCGCCCAAATCCACATGGTTTGAGCCAAAGCTTAGAAGCGGTTTATTTATTCATAAAATATAAGAGAGGAAATGGTTTATGGATAGCAAATTATATAAATTAATGTACTGGCCGACAATCGAGGAGATTATTTATTCGGAGAGTGATGATCCTCATGCACTTTTAGGACCCCATAAGTCAGGAAACAGCACTCTTGTGCAGTGTTTTTTCCCCGGGGCAGTAAGGGTTACGCTGACTTTAGTAGAAACGGAAGCTTCCTATGAGATGGAGATGGCGGATCAGGATGGCTATTTTGCCGTGCTGATTCCAGAAAAGAAGATTGGACCATATTTTTATACGGCATACAGAGAAGATGGGACAAAGGCGATTTATAAAGACGCATATCGCCATGAGCCAGTGATTACAAAGGCAGATACCGAGAAATTTAATGCAGGTATCCATTATACCATTTATGAGAAATTAGGTGCGCATCCTTATGTGTTGGATGGCGAAGAAGGTACTCTCTTTGCCGTATGGGCACCAAATGCTATCCGTGTCAGTGTTGTAGGTGATTTTAATCAGTGGGATGGCAGAATTCACCAGATGAGAAGACTTTGGAATTCGGGTATTTTTGAATTATTTGTTCCGGATGCAAAGTGTGGAGATAATTATAAGTTTGAATTAAAGGTAAAGGGTGGTCTGACTTATCTTAAGGCAGATCCTTATGGTAATGCAGCGCAGCTTCGTCCGGATACTGCCAGTGTGATAGAGGATATTAATGGCTTTAAATGGGAGGACAAGAAGTTTATCGAGGGCAGAAGTGCATTCCAGACCGGTAATGTGCCTATGAGCGTATATGAGCTATATCTTGGTTCTTTTGTTGCATCCGAGGATGGAAGACCTTTTGCAAATTATCGCCAGATTGCGGACAAGCTGATTCCTTACGTGAAAGAGATGGGCTATACCCATGTAGAGCTGATGCCGGTAATGGAGCATCCCTTTGACGGTTCCTGGGGCTATCAGGTGATTGGATATTATGCGCCTACTGCAAGATATGGCACACCGGAAGATTTTATGTACTTTGTAAATGAACTTCATAAGGCAGGAATCGGTGTGATTTTAGACTGGGTTCCTGCGCATTTTCCGAGAGACACCCATGGCCTTTCTAACTTTGATGGAACCTGTCTGTACGAGCATATGGATCCGAGAAAGGGAAGTCATCCTCACTGGGGAACACTGATTTACAATTATGGCAGGCCAGAGGTTTCCAACTATTTGATTGCAAATGCCTTATTCTGGGTGGAAAAATATCATGTGGACGGCATTCGTATGGATGCAGTGGCAAGTATGCTTTATCTGGACTATGGTAAGAACGATGGCGAATGGGTTGCCAATATCTATGGCGGCAATGAGAATTTAGAAGCAATTGAATTTATTAAACACTTGAATTCTGTGATGAAGAAACGTAATCCGGGCGTGCTTTCCATCGCTGAGGAAAGTACCGCGTTCCCGAAGATTACCGGAGATTTGAATGATGATGGTCTGGGCTTTGACTTAAAGTGGAATATGGGCTTTATGAATGATTATTTAGAGTATATTAAGACCGATCCATACTTTAGAAGCGGACGTCACGGGGAACTGACCTTCAGTATGATTTATGCCTATAGTGAGAAGTTTATGCTGGTATTTTCTCATGATGAAGTGGTTCATGGTAAGGCAACTATGATTGGTAAGATGCCGGGCAGCCTGGAAGAGAAGTTTGCCGGGCTGAAGCTAACCTATGCATATATGATGACACATCCTGGTAAGAAGGCACTGTTCATGGGACAGGATGTGGCGGAATTTGATGAGTTTAACGAAGCTAGAACCTTGCAGTGGGAGCTTTATAAGGAACCGGCACACAAGGGTGTGGCAGATTGCTATAAGCAGTTAAATGAGCTGTATCGCAAGGAAGAAGCTCTTTATGCACTGGATGACTCTCCAGAAGGCTTTGCATGGTTAAATTGCATTTCTGGTAACGATTGTTATTTATCCTATATGCGTAAGGGAATAAAGGAAGATGATATTTTAGTTGTAGTGGCTAACTTTGCAGGCAAGGAGCAGACCATTCGTACCGGTGTTCCTTATGAAGGTAAATATAAAGAGATTTTCAATACCGATGATGTGAAATTGGGCGGAAGCGGTATTGTTAATCCTCGTATCAAGAAGGCTGAGGATATTGTCTGGGATGCCAAGGAACAGTCGATTGAAGTGAAGATTGCACCACTTTCCTTAAGCATCTTACGATTTGTTCCTTATACAGAAGAGGAGCTGGAAAAAGTGATTGCGGAGCGTATCCGTAAGAAAACCATAGTAAAAAAAGAGAAAACAGTTAAGAAAGGCACAAAGAAGTAGTGATGAATATATTATTGACAGCAGAAACCGCTACGTTGGGAGCTATTAAAAATGCGCTTTATGGTTTGCCGGAGAAAATCTTAAGCTTTGGCATGAGAGTGCTGTTTGTAGTAGTGTTATTCATTGTAGGTGTCCAAGCGATTAAGATTACCCGTAAAGTAGTTAAGAAAACGATGGAAAAGGCGGATGCGGATCTTAGTGTTATCACCTTCGTAGATTCCTTTATCAAAATCGGACTTTATGTAGTGCTTGTATTTTTGCTTGCAACGAATTTAGGTGTTGATGCAGCAAGTGTAGTGGCACTTCTCGGTTCCGCCGGTGTAGCTATTGGTCTTGCGGTGCAGGGAAGCTTATCCAATTTTGCAGGTGGTGTACTTATTCTGGTATTAAAGCCATTTAAGATTGGCGATTATATTATTGATGCAGCAGGTAATGAAGGAACAGTACATGAGGTGCATATTTTCTACACAACCTTACTTACAGGAGATAATAAGACCGTAATACTTCCTAACGGTACACTTGCAAATAACAGCATTATCAATGTATCGACCCAGAAAACCAGAAGAATTGATGTGCTTGTAGGGATTTCCTATGATTCTGATATTCGCATGGCTAAGGATGCGATTATGAAGCTGATGAAATCAAATGAGAAGATTCTTCAGGACGGAACCAGTAATGTATTTGTAAGTGAGCTTGCAGCAAGCAGTGTGGATTTAACTGTGCGCTGCTGGGTAAATAGTGCAGAGTACTGGGATATTAAGGGCTGGCTTACAGAAAATGTGAAATATACCTTGGACGAAGCAGGTATCTCTATTCCATTCCCACAGATGGATGTGCATTTGGATAAGTAGTATTCTTGATTGGAATTGTCGAAATCTGCGATACTATTTCAAAAAGAAAGTGAATTTTATGTTGCAAAATGGAATTTTAGAACGTATAATGAAGAAGTCTTGAATAGACATCTTGAATTCCCCAATTCATGCTATGCTGAAAAGACCAGCAGACATATGAAGTTCTGCAGTTAAAAGATGATATTTGGTTTGACTCTTTTACTGCGAATTTTGCTTCCGTGGCTCAGTTGGTAGAGCAATTGATTCGTAATCAATAGGTCGAGGGTTCGAGTCCCTTCGGGAGCTTTTTCATTTATAGTGTATAAAGGATACTGATATGGTATCCTTTATTTTTTGCGATAATTAGGAATGTTGGCAATTCTTTACTTTCATTTTGGGGAAGCGTATAATTAGGAAAAAGTAGTAATTTTACATGAAAGAAATACTGGGCCTATGAAAGTTTCTTGGTTTACATACCTAAGGTTAAAGAGTGGTGATAAAGTTTATGTAGTTTTTACCAAAAGGCGGGCTCAATATTATAAAATGAAATGTTGTAAGAATAAGTGATAATATTACAAAATAATATATTTAGGGTTTTTTCGTCAGAAAATTGGTGGTATAATAGTACCAAATATGTATTTAATGTAATGAACAAAGTGAAACTTTGGAGGATTTACATATGGTGGCAGATAAAGTTCTAATTGTAGATGATTCGGAAATTAACAGAGATATTCTTCGGATAATTTTTGAAGATAAGTATTCTATTTTAGAAGCAGGAGATGGAGAAACAGCACTGACACTGGTTAAGGAATATGCCGAAGAGATTGCAGTGGTATTTTTAGATCAGGTAATGCCCAAAAAATGTGGTCTTGATGTTCTAAGAGAAATGAAGGAAGAGGGCTACATGAAAATGATACCGGTAATTATGATTACCGGAGAGACCACCCCTCAGGAAGAAGAAAGGGCTTACGAGTACGGTTGTTCGGATGTGGTTTATAAGCCTTTTTCCCATAGAATTGTATTTCAGCGTGCCCAGAATATCATTCAGCTTTTCCAGACAAAGAATCACATGGAGGATTTGCTGGAGGTACGTACCGGAGAGCTGGTGCTTAGTCAGGAGAGACTTCGGAAAAGCCGTGAACAGCTCCGTAAGAGTAGTGATTTCCTTGTAAATGCATTAGGCTCTGTAGTGGAATTCCGAAGTATGGAATCCAGTGAGCATGTAAAACGTGTACAGAATTTTACCAAGATTATTATGAAAAAGGTAATGTCAGATTATCCCGAGTATCATTTGACGGAAGAAGACGTTACCAATGTAGTGAATGCATCGGCACTTCATGATATTGGTAAAGTAGCAATCCCCGATGCGATTTTATTAAAGCCGGGACGCCTAACAGAAGAAGAGTATGCTGAAATGAAGAGGCACACATTATATGGATGTCAGATTTTAGAATCTTTTAAGCAGGAGCATAGTAATTTCTATCAATATTGTTATGATATTGTAAGATTTCATCATGAGCGTTACGATGGAAAGGGATACCCGGATGGACTTGTTGGTGAGGAATGTCCAATCTGGGCGCAGGCCGTGGCCGTGGCAGATGTGTTCGATGCACTTGTCAGTAAAAGAGTGTACAAAGATGCTTACAGTGTAGAGGAAGCAATCAGTATGATTAAGAATGGAGAATGTGGTGTATTCTCCGAGAAAATGCTGAAATGCTTCGAGGCTTCGGTGGATGAGTTTCGAAAAGCTGTAGAGGGAGAACATTCATAGTCTTATGAAGAGAAATAACAGAAGAGGCGGACGGACTAGAATCTGGTCACCCAAGATTACACATGTTAATATTTTATATATTCTTATTTCAGCGGTATTGATTGTGGGTAGTCTTATGATTACCACAGAGATAACCAAGAGCTTTGAGCAATTTGAAGCTTATACAGAAGAATATTCTGTGTGCATTGATAGTATTAATACGATTCGAAACACTACGGATGTTATGACCAATATGGTAGAGAAATTCTACAACAATATTGATGAGACATATGTGTATAATTATTTCGAAGCCTTTGATGATGGAAAGACCTATCAGGATGCGCTTTCGAATATTGCGAGATACCATAATAATGATGAGGTATATCAGTTCCTTGTGGAGGCAACAGAGATTTCTATCGGACTTAAGAATACCGATTGTTATATTATGAAGCTGCTTGTTGTGGCGAACGGACAGTTAAATAATATGGTACTGCCTGCGGATGTTACAGATGCCCAGTTATTTCATATTGACAGGCTAAGAGAGCGGCCAGAGCAGTTGGAAAAGGCGAATACCATGCTTTATGGTGAGTTTTATCAGGCAGCTAAAGCAGATATTCATAGTTATATAGATCAGGCCGAGGCATTGGTGGAAGAACGCTATATGACCCAGCAGATGAATTCTACGAATACTCTTGGTGGATATGTTAATCAGCAGAGAGTTTTGATGTACTGCATGCTGGCATTTAATGTGCTGTTATTTGTGACCATGGCATATCTGATGGTATTTCCGTTTAGAAGGGTATTAAAATCCTTTAAAGAGAATAAGCCATTATCTAAGGGTGGTTCATATGAATTTTATGTATTGGCAGATACCTATAATGAATTGTACCGTGCCAATATGAAGCAGCAGATGCAGCTGACGGAAAAGGCTTATCTGGATTTACATACCGGACTTCCCAATAAGAGCCGCTGCGAAGAGGTGCTGAAGAATCAGGACCTTTCCAAGGGAGTTACTTGTTGCATTATGATTGACCTGAATAATTTAAAAGAGGTCAATGATAAGCTGGGGCATGTGGAAGGAGATATTTTAATCAAGCAATTTGGTGGAATCCTTCGAAAAGCCATTAGAGAAGAAGATTTTGTAGGCAGATATGGCGGAGATGAATTTGTTGCTGTCCTTCAGAATGTGGATGAAGCTGTTGTAAAGCTGGTTGTTAACCGTATTGAGGAGGAAGTCAGCAAATATAATAAGCGTATTCGTATGAAGCTGGAGGATGGGCAGGCTCTGATTAGTTATGCATATGGTTATGCCATGTCCAATAATATTGTAAACTGCAGTATGGATGTTCTTTTGAATGCAGCAGATACAAATATGTATGACAATAAGCGTAATTACAAGCTGAAGCAAAAGGAGAAGAAGAACCGAAAACCAAAGATTCTTATCGTGGATGATTCCGAGTATATGAGAGAGTATTTGATTGAAATTCTTAAGACAGAATCCTTCAAGTGTGCAGAAGCTTCGGACGGAGATGAAATGTTCCGCATGGTAGAGAAGTTCCAGCCGGATATTGTCTTTATGGATTTGATTATGCCGGTAATGGATGGAATCTCTGCTACAAGTATTTTACAGAAGAAATATCCATATATTAAAGTTATTGCTTGCTCCAGTCATGACAATAACAGCACCAGACTTCAGGCTTTTGAAAGAGGAGCCGATGATTTTATTGCAAAGCCTTTTGATGGCGAACGAGTAATCGCATCAATTAAAAAAGTATTTTATAATTAATTTTTGGAACCACACTCCTTATGAGGGAGCGTGGTTCTTTTTCTTCTGACTGTGTTCGAAGACCTGTATGATCTTATAAAAAGCAAATGCAATGATGCATAAGATTAAAATGGAGGAGATGACCATATCCAGCTTAAAGACCTGTGAACCATAGATAATCAAATATCCCAGTCCTCTTCGGGCAGCAAGGAATTCACCGATGATAACGCCTACCAGAGCCAGACCGATATTGACTTTGGCAATACTGATAAGCTGGGGCAGGGAGGATGGAAAAATCAGCTTGCAAAATATATCCATTTTGGTGCCTCCAAGGGTCTTTAGCAGCATAATTTTATCTTTGTCAGTCTGTCGAAAGCCTGTGTATACGCTGATGACAGAGCCGAATACCGCCACTGAGATACCAGCGATGATAATTGTTCTTGTGCCAGTGCCAAGCCAGACGATTAATAATGGTGCTAGTGCAGATTTAGGCAGGCTGTTCAGAATGACAAGGTATGGCTCAAGGATTTCTGAAAAATAGTCAGAATACCATAGGAGGGTGGCGGTCAGGAGACTGACCAGCATCACAAGGAGGAAGCTGACCGTGGTTTCAAAAAGTGTAGTGGAGATATGAAAAAATAATTCTTCCTCCGTGGCAAGGCGGTATATGCATGCAATGATTCCGCTGGGACTTGAGAAGAAGAAGCTGTCAATATGGCCGGCTGTGGCACTATATTCCCATAAAAGAAGAAATATCACAAACAGCAGAATACGGTAAAAACCCACAAGAAAATGATGACGTTTATGGGCTTTTATAAAAAGCTCTTGATTAGTCAATGGTATCTGATTCATTTTGCAATTCCTCCCATAAGATATTAAAATATTCTCCGAATTTCTGGGTGGTACGGGAGCGAACCGGATGCCTGTGCTGGCTGTCTAGTTTGATCTCCAGTTCGTATTTGACAGTAGACGGTCTCTTAGAAAGAACCAGAATCCTGTCCGATAGACTGATGGCTTCGGACAGGTCGTGGGTTATCAGAATCACCGTTTTGCCGGCCTTACGAATTCTTTTGCAGATATCGTCCGAAACATTTAAGCGGGTCTGATAATCCAGTGCGGAAAAGGGTTCATCTAAAAGAAGAATGTCTGGATTCAGTGCCAGTGTACGAATCAGAGCTACGCGCTGTTTCATTCCTCCGGATAGCTGGTCCGGGTATTTGTCCGAAAAATCAGCGAGCTCATATTCTTCCAGAAGATGCTCCACATAAGCCTTGTTCACATCGTTAAGTTTATTTTGAATTTCCAGCCCTAAAATGGCGTTTTGGTAAATGGTTCTCCAGGGAAAAAGATGGTCTCTTTGCAGCATATAACCGATAGAACTGCGCATGTCTTTTGCATTGTGGGGAAGAACGATGGTGCCCTCTTCTGGTGCAAGAAGTCCGGCAATGATGGATAAAAGGGTGGTCTTACCACATCCACTTGGGCCTACAATGGCAAGAAATTCCCCTTGTTTGACATCAAAGGAAATATCTTTTAAGGCAAGTGTTTCCCCTTGTGTAGTATGGTAGGAGTAGCCGATATTGTGAAGACTTAAGACATTTTTAGACATAGGAGTACTCGTTATTTCGCTTTATTTTATTATATTCACTCTATTGCATTAAAGTGTCAAATGTGATATAACTATTCAAAGTACACGTGAAAAGAGGAATAATTATGGCCAGTTTGTGGGGCGGACGCTTTACCAAGGATACAGATCAGATGGTATACGATTTCAATGCGTCCATTAATTTTGACAAGAAACTGTACAAACAGGATATTCAGGGTAGTATTGCTCATGTAACCATGCTTGCTAAGCAGGGGATTCTTACGGTGGAGGATAAGGATGTCATTATTAAAGGGCTTGAAGGTATCCTTGCAGATGTAGAAGGCGGAGCACTTGAGATTGATCCTAAGTACGAGGATATTCACAGCTTTGTGGAGGCGAATCTTATTGACCGAATCGGTGATGCAGGTAAGCGTCTTCATACCGGCAGAAGCCGCAATGACCAGGTGGCTCTGGATATGAGACTTTATACCAGAGACCAGGTAAAAAATACGGATGCGCTTTTAAAGGAGCTTTTAGAGGCGATTTTAACGACCATGGAAGAGAATGTGGAGACCTATATGCCGGGCTTTACTCATTTACAGAAGGCACAGCCTACCACACTTGCTCATCACTATGGTGCATATTTTGAGATGTTTAAGAGAGACCGCTCCAGACTTAAGGACATTTATAATCGTATGAATTATTGTCCGCTGGGAGCCGGTGCTATGGCGGGCACCACCTATCCGTTAGATAGGGAATATACCGCAGAGCTTCTTGGATTTGCCGGTCCTACCTTAAACAGTATGGATTCTGTATCTGATAGAGATTATCTGATAGAGTTTTTATCTGCGCTTTCCATGATTATGATGCATCTGAGCAGATTTTCAGAGGAGATTATCATCTGGAACACCAACGAGTATCAGTTCGTGGAGATTGATGATGCGTATTCTACCGGAAGCAGTATAATGCCACAGAAGAAGAATCCTGACATTGCAGAGCTGGTGCGTGGAAAGACTGGAAGAGTGTACGGCGCATTAATGAGCTTACTTACAACCATGAAGGGCTTACCCCTTGCATACAATAAAGATATGCAGGAGGATAAGGAGGTGGCATTTGATGCCATGGAGACTGCTCAGAACTGTCTCATGCTCTTTACCGGTATGATTAAGACCATGAAGTTCAGAAAAGATAAGATGGCAAAGAGTGCGCTGGGCGGCTTTACCAACGCTACCGATGCTGCGGATTATCTGGTATTAAAGGGCGTACCATTTAGAGATGCCCATGGTATTATTGGTCAGCTTGTGTTATATTGTATTGATAAGAGCTGTGCTATTGATGATTTATCTTTAGATGAGCTTAAGAATATTTGTGATAAGTTCGACGAGGATATTTATGATGCGATTTCCCTTCAGACCTGTGTGGAGAAGAGACTGACTCTTGGAGCACCGGGTATGGAGGTAATGAAAAAAGTAATTAAAGCTTCCCGCGAGTATCTTGAGGAAGATTAATGCATGAGGAGGAAATGAAAAAATGAGTGAAAAATTAAAAGTTGGTATTTTAGGTGGAACCGGTATGGTTGGACAGAGATTTATCTCTCTCCTTGAGAATCACCCTTGGTTCGAGGTAACTACTATCGCAGCAAGCCCAAGAAGTGCAGGTAAGACCTATGCAGAAGCAGTGGGTGATCGTTGGAAAATGACCACTCCTATGCCGGAAGCTGTTAAGAATATCGTGGTTATGAACGTTAATGAAGTAGAGAAGGTTGCAGCAGAAGTTGACTTCGTATTCTCTGCTGTTGATATGACCAAAGAAGAGATCAAGAAGATTGAGGAAGACTACGCTAAGACCGAGACTCCTGTAGTTTCTAACAACAGTGCACACAGATGGACTCCTGACGTTCCTATGGTAGTGCCTGAGATTAACCCGGATCACATGAAGGTTATTGACTTCCAGAAGAAGCGTCTTGGAACCACCAGAGGTTTCGTGGCAGTTAAGCCGAACTGCTCTATCCAGAGCTATGCTCCTGTACTTACTGCTTGGAAGGAGTTCGAGCCATATGAGGTAGTTGCTACTACATATCAGGCAATCTCCGGTGCAGGTAAGACCTTTAAGGATTGGCCGGAAATGGTAGAGAACATCATTCCTTATATCGGCGGCGAGGAAGAGAAGAGTGAGAAGGAGCCTCTCAGAATCTGGGGACAGATTGAAGATGGCGTAATTAAGCCTGCTACCAGCCCTGTAATTACCTGTCAGTGTATTCGTGTACCTGTATTGAACGGACACACAGCTGCAGTATTTGTTAAGTTCAGAAAGAAACCTACCAAGGAGCAGTTAATCGAGAAGCTTGTAAACTTCTCCGGTGCACCTCAGGAGCTTCAGCTTCCTAGTGCTCCAAAGCAGTTTATCCAGTACTTAGAAGAGGACAACAGACCTCAGGTTAAGCTGGATGTAGATTATGAGAACGGTATGGGTGTAAGCGTTGGACGTATCCGTGAGGACAGCGTATATGACTGGAAGTTCGTGGGACTGTCTCACAACACCGTAAGAGGTGCAGCAGGTGGTGCTGTACTTTGTGCAGAGTTATTAAAAGCTCAGGGTTACATTACAAAGAAATAAGTGTTATAATGCGAGAGGGTGTATATACACCCTCTCTTATTTGTGATAATTGTTGAATATAATTATGGGAAGCTACGACTCTAAAAATACTTTAAGAAGGAGTTTGTTTTAGTGGCAAAAAAATTAGTTATAACAGAGAAACCGTCCGTTGCACGTGACTTTGCCAGAGTGCTGGGAGTAAACGGCAGACAAAACGGTTATATAGAAAATGAAGAATATGTAATCTCTTGGTGCGTGGGCCACTTGGTTGAGATGTTATACCCTGAGGCTTATGATGAGAAATATAAGAAATGGCGTCTGGAAGATTTACCATTTTTACCTGAGAATTACAAGTACGGTGTTATTGACAATGTAAGACAGCAGTATGAGATTGTGCATTCTCTGTTACATAGAGAGGATATCTCTGTTGTTTATTGGGCAGGAGACTCTGGAAAAGAAGGTCAGACCATCGAGGAAAATATCCGTAAGTTCGGTGGTGTCCGTGAAGGAATGGATGAACGAAGAGTCTGGATTGATTCCCAGACGGATGAGGAAATCCGCAGAGGTATCAACGAGGCGAAGCCTATGTCGGACTACGATAACCTTGGTAAGTCCGGGATTATGCGTACCATCGAGGACTATGCTCTGGGTATCAATTTCTCCAGAGTACTATCTGTGAAGTATGGTAAGCTTTTAAATGATGCGGCAGCCACCAAGTCTTATACTGCCATTGCAGTAGGTCGTGTAATGACCTGTGTGCTAGGTATGATTGTTATCAGAGAACGTGAAATCAGGGACTTTGTGGAGACGCCCTTTTATCGTGTGATTGGTAATTTTGCCGAGGATAAGATTGCGGCAGAGTGGAAGGCGGTAGAAAAGTCCAAGTACTTTAATTCGCCCCTTTTATACAAGGAGAATGGTTTTAAGAAAGAAGAGTCTGCCAATCAGCTGATAGAGGAGTTGACAGGTGAGAAAGCCACTGTCTCTTCCATTGAGAAGAACATTTCAAAGAAGAAGGCACCTCTTTTATTTAACTTAGCGGAGCTGCAGGCAGAATGTGCCAAGCTCTTTAAAATCAGTCCTGACGAGACGCTGCAGATTGCCCAGGATTTATACGAGAGAAAGTGTACCACATATCCCAGAACGGACGCCAGAGTACTTTCTGCGGCGGTAGCGAAGGAGATTCGTAAGAATTTATATAAGTTAAAGGAATATGAGCCGACTCAGAAGTACGTGCAGAAGATTTTGGATAGCCATTTATATAACGGTCTGGATAAAACCCAGTATACGGATGATTCCAAGATTACTGATCACTATGCAATTATTCCCACCGGACAGACCGGTGGGCTTTCCGGGCTGTCACAGCTTCATGTGGATGTATTTAATCTGATTAACAGGCGTTTTCTTAGCATTTTTTATCCGCCAGCGGAATATATGAATGTGAAGCTTGTCATTAATGTAAAGGATGAACAGTTTTTCACATCTTCCAAAGTACTGAAAACGAAAGGTTATATGGAAATCTCCGGTGTACCTAAGAGTAGTGACCCGGAGGAAGAGAGTGAAGTACAGAAGCAGAAGCTTTTAGAATTAGCTGATAAGCTAAAGCAGGGGGATGAGCTTATGGTAGATTCTTACTCCATCAAAGAGGGGAAGACTTCACCGCCTAAGCGTTATACCTCTGGTACCATTATTCTGGCCATGGAAAATGCAGGGAATCTGATTGAGGATGAGGAGCTTCGTGCCCAGATTAAAAATACAGGTATTGGAACCAGTGCGACCCGTGCGGAAATAATTAAAAAACTCATCAGAGTAGGCTATATTAACCTAAATAAAAAAACGCAGGTACTCTCACCGGAGAACCTTGGTGAGATGATTTTCGAAGTAGTGAATATGTCAGTACCGACCCTTTTAAATCCCAAGATGACCGCATCCTGGGAGAAGGGGCTGGAGGGGATTGTAAACGGTAGTGTCATTATGGAGCAGTATCGGGAGAAGCTGGAGGATTATATCCGCAGTGAAACCCTTGCTATGATTGACAGTGATCTGACGGATAATATTGCCCGCCAGATTAACCGCTTCACCGGTAAGGAATCCAAGGGAATTGCCACCAGAAAGCCTCTGGGAATTCCTTGTCCCGTATGTGGCGGTGAGCTGACAACCACATCCTTTGGCTACGGCTGTAGTAATTATTGGAATAAAGAAAACGGCTGTAAGTTCAACGTAGGCAGTATTGCTGGGGTGGTGCTTTCCGAGGAAGATTTTAAGGAACTGGTTACTACTGGCAAGACAAAGCTGATGGATGGCTTTGTGTCTAAGAATAAAAAGAAATTCTCAGCTTCACTGGCTATGAAAAAGGATGAGGAAGGAAAGATTAACATAGCTTTTGATACCTTCCAGAGTGAGCCGGAGGTGGTAGAGGGAGTAAAGTGTCCTGCCTGTGGCGGTGATATGCTGGTAAAGCCCTTTGGCTTTGGTTGTGCAAATTATAGTGCGGAGGATGAGAACAGTTGTAAATTTGCCATCGGTAAGATTGCAAATAAGGATCTGAACC
>F42_Fallow_Deer__coassemble_393_pt1 | contig 17873 bp, 14 predicted proteins | sample F42_Fallow_Deer__metabat2_low_PE_003 | metagenome-assembled genome bin F42_Fallow_Deer
GTAAAATCAGTTATGTAAGTACTTTCATAAAAATTGTGAGAGTACGCCTTTTTTTTTTTCACTGATAAGAAAGAATGGCTGAAAACCAGCCGATGGAGGTATTATGGAAGTTTTAAACAAGACTTTAACCGGTAAGAAGGAAAGACCTATTAAGGTAGTACAGTTTGGAGAAGGTAATTTCCTTCGCGCATTCGTAGACTACATGATTGACATTGCAAATGAACAGGGCAAATTTGATGGGGATATCGTATTAATTAAGCCTATTGAATTTGGTAACTTAGATATGTTCCACGCACAGGATTGCCAGTACACCGTATCTTTAAGAGGTATCGTAGATGGCGAAGCTAAGGTTTTAAACAGACAGATTACCAGCGTAGCTGACGCAGTAGATGCAATAGGTGAGTATGAGAAGTATATGTCTCTTGCAGAGATTGATACTCTTCGTTTTGTAGTTTCCAATACAACCGAAGCAGGTATTGTATTCGATAATACCGATAAATTTGAATTAAATCCTCCGAAGACTTTCCCAGGAAAGCTTACGAAGTTCTTATATCACAGATTTGAGACCTTTAATGGTGATATGGAGAAGGGACTTGTAATGCTTCCGGTAGAGCTTATTGATGACAATGGTATCATGCTGAAGAAGTGTGTAATGCAGTTAATCGAGCTCTGGGGACTTTCTGATGAGTTCAAGAAGTGGGTGGATGAAGCTTGTATCTTCACCTCTACTTTAGTAGACCGTATCGTTACCGGTTATCCTAGAGATACCATTAACGAGGAGTGGGAAGCTCTTGGTTACGAAGACAGAATCATGGTTACCGGTGAGCCATTTGCTCTCTGGGTTATCGAAAGTGCTAAGGACATCAGCAAGGAATTCGACCTTCCGGGAGCTGGACTTCCTGTTATCTTCACTGACAATCAGAAGCCTTACAAGCAGAGAAAGGTTCGTATCTTAAATGGTGCTCATACCTCTTTCGTACTTGCTTCTTACCTTTGCGGCAACGATTTAGTAAAGCAGTCTATGGATGATGACGATGTAAGAAACTTCATGATGAAGACCATCTATGATGAAGTTATCCCTACTCTTACTTTACCAGAGAATGAGTTAAAGGAATTTGCGGAGGCAGTTGTTACCCGTTTCAACAATCCTTATGTAAAGCATGCGTTACTTTCTATCTCCTTAAACTCTGTATCTAAGTGGAGAGCAAGATGTATGCCCAGCTTCTTAGGTTACATCGAGAAGACCGGTAAGTTACCTGCACACTTAACCTTCTCTTTAGCTGCATTGATGGCATTCTACACCGGCAGCGAAATCAGAGAAAAGGCATTAATCGGACACAGAGACGGTCAGGAATACAACATTATGGATGATATGGCTGTTCTTGAGTTCTTCCGTGACAACAGCGGCAAGTCTACTGTAGAGTTTGTAACTGCATTCTTAGGCAGAGAAGACTTCTTCGGTCAGGACCTTAACAAGGTAGAGGGATTAACCGACGCTATGGTAGCTTACTTAGACGATATCAAGGCAAATGGTATGAGGGCTGCATTATGCAAAATTTCTTAAAAATTAATGATAATGACAATGTTGTAGTTGCTCTGCAGGAGATTCCTGCGGGCACTGCAATTACTTTAGAAAATGGCACTACCGTAACCGCTGCCGAGGATATCCCGGCAGGTCACAAGATGGCTATCTGTGATATCGCAGAGGGCAGCGAGGTTATCAAGTATGGTTATCGTATTGGTAATGCCAAAGAGGCGATTAAGACAGGCGCGTGGATACATACCCACAATGTAAAAACTGCGTTAGGTGACCTTTTAGAGTATACCTATGACCCCACTCCAGTGGAGGAGACCGAGACCGAGGATGTTACCTTCATGGGCTTTAACAGACCGGACGGTAAGGTTGGTGTCCGTAATGAAATCTGGGTTATCCCTACCGTTGGCTGTGTAAATAACGTAGCAACCGCAATCGCTAAGAAGGCGAATGCATTTGTAAAGGGCTCCGTAGAAGAGGTTATCGCCTTCCCACATCCTTATGGATGTTCACAGATGGGTGATGATCAGGAAAATACCCGTAAGATTTTAGCCGATTTAATCAATCATCCCAATGCAGGCGGCGTGCTTGTACTTGGTCTCGGCTGTGAGAACAGTAATATTGATGTACTCAAGCCATATATCGGTGACTATGATGAGAAGCGTGTGAAGTTCATCGTTTCTCAGGAAGTGGATGATGAAATCGAGGCTTCCTTAGAGTCTATCAAGGAGCTTATCGACTATGCGGCGAGCTTTGAAAGAGAGCCTATCAGCGTAAGCAAGCTGATTATTGGTATGAAGTGTGGTGGTAGTGACGGCTTATCCGGTATCACTGCCAATCCTTTGGTTGGACGCTTCTCCGATCTTCTCATTTCTAAGAAGGGAACCACTATCTTAACTGAGGTTCCAGAGATGTTCGGTGCGGAGACGATTCTTATGAATCGTTGTGCCAACGAGGAATTATTTAACCAGACGGTAGATTTAATCAATGACTTCAAGAATTATTTCAAGAGTCATAACCAGACCATTTATGAGAATCCTTCCCCGGGTAACAAGAAGGGCGGTATCTCCACACTGGAGGATAAGTCTCTTGGCTGTACCCAGAAGTCCGGTAGCGCACTTGTTAAGGGTGTACTTGCTTATGGTGAGACTGTGAAGACTCCCGGTCTTAACTTGCTTTCCGCACCGGGTAATGACCTTGTTGCAGCAACTGCGTTGGCAGCATCCGGCGCACATATTGTACTCTTTACCACAGGTAGAGGTACTCCGTTTGCGTCACCGGTTCCGACCATGAAGATTTCTACCAATTCCAGACTGGCAAACAAGAAGTCTAACTGGATTGATTTCAATGCAGGTGTGCTGGTAGAGGACAGTACCATGGCTGAGCAGGCACAGGCACTCTTTGATTATGTAGTGGCTGTAGCATCCGGCGAGAAGGTGTGCAGTGAGGCGGCAGGCTTCCATGATATGGCAATCTTTAAACAGGGCGTTACTCTGTAAGGATATTTTATCTGACCTAAGTATGTTCTAAATGGTCCGAAATATGTAGAAAACCGAAAGGGGTAGGTCGATACCTACTCCTTTTTTGACAAGTAGCAGACAAAAGTATCTATGCAAAGTTTTCTTTTTGTCAGATACTTTTGGGAGGTTATTTTGCTACATTATTGGCAGTGGAAGTATCCATGGAAGAAAACTATGCAGTAAGATACCAAAAATTGGAAAAATTGGTGTCTTGGAATCTGATTTTCCTACATAGATACTTGGGGCTTTAAAAAAGACCATTTTTGGACAGAAATAGTATTTTGTGCAGAGATTTTTATGTATAGATACTTTTTGTCAATCAAGTTTAAGATAATGAGTATGGTGAATGAATGTAATAGTTATATTTTTCAAGAGTAGAGTAATAAAAACAGGAGAATAGATATGCTGAACAGTTTGATGGAAAGCTATGAGATTTTAAATGAGGGTGATTTCGAAGCTTTAAAGAATGTAACAGATGCTTTAAAGGCACTGCCCAGAACAGCAGAGGGCGTCTTTGATTTTGCGTCAAAAGAAATGGATATTTGGGAAGCAGCAAGATATGCATATCCGGTGTACTGTGCCTACGAGACCCAGTGCAATAAGAAGGAAGGCTATCCGGATTTGGTAAAGCAGATGCGCGCATGGGATAAGAAGGTAGCTGCTGACTTTACGGTAGAGGCTTCTGCGGAATATATGGATATGCTGATTAGTACCATCGAGGTAATGAGTCCTGAGATTTATGAGTACTATCGGGAGGTAGTAGAGATTTTCAGAGCGGTAACCAGAAAGGTAATAGAAGCTTTTTATGTGGAGGGCAGCTTTGGTGAGGCTGGAAGCGTGGCAGATGAGATGATTCAGAATGCCATTGCAAGAGGCTGTGACATTGATGTGCTGCTTTCTGAAAAGTATATGAAATACGTGAGCGCAGGGGAGGAAGAATAATGGATATTCTTTGTTTAATGCATACTGCCAGAAGTGCAAGTATTGAGATTAAAGATGGTGGACGTTATTTTGCTGTCCGCAGTTATCAGATATATGTGAATGGTGTATATAACAAGGATACGGATACTACCATTACTTCCCTTTACGGATTAGAGCCGGATGCAAAGCAGCTGGTAGAGGTTTATGCAGATGGAGAAAAGGTAGGTCAGGTATCTTTTAAGACCGATTATGAATTTGTTACTTTGGATGTAAAGAAATTTGGGGCAGCCGGTGATGGTGTGCAGGACGATACTCACTTCATTCAGGCGGCTATTATGGCTTGTCCGGAGGCGGGCAGAGTACTGATTCCCGCAGGTACCTATAAGATTACTTCGTTGTTTTTAAAGAGCCATCTGCGCATAGAGCTTGCAAAGGGAGCAGAATTAAAGGCAGATACCGAGAGAACTCATTTTGCAAAGTTCCCGGGCACCATCCAGAGCTATGATGAGACTGACGAATATTATCTTGGAACCTGGGAAGGTAATCCACTTCCGATGTTTGCAGGAATTATCTGTGGTATAGGTGCTGAGGATGTAGTGATTTACGGAGAAGGTATCATCAATGGTAATGCATCTAAGGAGAACTGGTGGAACAATCCTAAGGTGATGCGTATTGCATTCCGCCCCAGACTGTTCTTCATCAGCCATTGCAAGAATGTAACTCTGCAGGGAGTGAAGTTCTGTAATTCACCGTCATGGACTCTTCATCCGTTCTTTAGCGACGATTTGAAGTTTGTAAATGTAGTAGTAGAGAATCCTGCGGACTCTCCTAATACCGATGGTCTTGACCCGGAAAGCTGCAAGAATATTGATATTCTGGGCGTACGTTTCTCCTTAGGTGATGACTGTATTGCTGTAAAATCCGGTAAGATTTACATGGGTAAGAAGTTTAAACGTCCTACCGAGAATGTTATGATTCGCCAGTGCCTTATGGAAAATGGTCACGGTGCTGTAACTTTAGGTAGTGAAATCGCCGGAGGTGTGGTAAACTTAACCGTAGAGGATTGCTTCTTCCGCAATACCGACAGAGGTCTTCGTATTAAGACCAGACGCGGACGCGGTAAGGACGCTATCCTAAGTAATATCATATTCCGCAATTTAACATTGGATCATGTTATGACCCCTCTTGTTGTGAATGCATTCTATTTTTGTGACCCGGATGGAAAGACGCAGTATGTACAGTCCAGAGAGTCATACCCGGTAGATGATAAGACGCCGGTGGTTAAGAAGATGATTTTCGAGAACATGACCTGTACCAACTGTCATGTTGCAGCAGCTTATATGGAAGGCCTTCCAGAGCAGAAGATTGAGGAAATTGTAATGAAGAATATTTCCATCAGCTATGCGGAGAATCCAAAGTACGATGTTCCGGCAATGTCGGAAGGTGTAGAAAAGAGCAGCAAGCGTGGTTGTGTTGTGAAAAATGTTAACAAGCTTACGTTGGACAATGTAACTATTACCGGTCAGGATGGTGAGGCATACGAGCTTAGCGGAGTGGATGAGTTGATTCAATAGTTCGGCCATGCCGTGCCAAAGCGCAACGGCAGGAGTGGAGCGCACGTTCATGAGCAAAGTTAACTGCGAAGCTGCGGGATAGTGAGGGCGTCACCTTTGCGAATGCCCGGGCTGAACGTTCGGACGTGTTGGCTGAATGAAAATGAATAAAGAGCAGGAGGAAAAACGATGCAGTTAGGTATAAGATTACACGACACAAAGAAATTACCCCTTGAGGGAAGAATTGAGGATGTAAAGAATTTAGGCTTTAAATGCGGTCATTTGGCGTTGGGAAAGGTGATTGACGAGTTTCCGACCACGGATGAAGCGATGACTCCGGGACTTGCGATGTATGTGAAGGATGTGTTTGCAAAGAATAACGTACATATTGCAGTACTGGGATGCTATCTTAATCTTGCAGACCCCAATGAGGAGCAGCTTGCAAAGACCATGCATCGTTATATGGCGCATATCCGCTTTGCATCATGGCTGGGATGTGGCGTGGTAGGAACCGAGACCGGCTGTCCTAATGAGACCTACACCCATGTACCGGAGTGTCATAATGAGGAGTCCTTACAGCTCTTTATTAAGAACCTCAGACCAATCGTAGAGTACGCAGAGAAGATGGGGGTAGTCATTGCAATCGAGCCGGTATGGAAGCATATTGTATGTAATCCAAAGCGTGCCCGTCAGGTGCTGGATGCCATCAATTCCCCGAATTTACAGATTATCTTAGACCCTGTAAATCTTCTGGATATCAGCAATTATCAGGATCAGGTGGCTATCGTTGACGAAGCTATCGAGCTTCTTGGACAGGATGTTGCTATGGTTCACATCAAGGACTTCAAGGTAGAGGACGGCAAGATGATTTCTGTCGGTGCAGGACTTGGACGGATGGACTACACCTCCCTCATCAAGTTCATGAAGACCAGAAAGCCTTACATCCATGCAACCTTAGAGGACACCACCCCTGAAAACAATATCCAGTGTAAAGAATTCATTCAGAAGCTTTACGACGAAGCATAGATTCCTATGAACTAACAAGGCTGCCGCCTAACTGCGGCGGTCTTTTTTTTGTTATGGCGACGAGGAAAATGGCATTGCGCTTGCACGAATGCCATTTGACGACCTCTAATCAGAGCGGGATTCGCAAAGCGTATCTCGTCTCTGTGCTCATTTTTACACTGCTTATAGAAAATGCGCAGACATCACATATAGTATCAAGAAAACAGTGTTTTCAAAGGTTATAATATGATTACAAGGTCGGTATGAAGCACCGGACTTGAAGATGATGTTGTGAGCTTCATTCACAGCATTAGAAGTGAGGAAAAGGTATGAATACAGAGCTTTTAAGGAGAATTCTTTTGTACATTGATGAGCATATACAGGAAAAGATTTGTTTGCAGGAATTGGCAGAAATGGCAGGGTATAGTCCATTTTATTTCAGCAAATTATTTACAGAAACTATGGGAATGCCCGTAACGGGTTATATCCGAATCAGGAAACTGCAATATGCACTTTGCTCATTATTAGAAGGGAAGAAGGTTCTTGATGTGTCGCTTATGTACGCCTTTGATTCTCACGAAGGGTTTACAAGGTCATTTACCAGAGTTTTTGGTTCAACACCCAGCACAGTTAAAAAATATTGTATTTCTTACAGGGTGCCGGAGTGGATTGTGCCAGATATAGAAAAAAGGAGAATGTCTATGGAATTCGATGGAAAAGCATTATTTGAAAGCATGCATCAGATTGTTTTTGAGGTACTTAGAACTTCATTGGAGGAAGCCGCTGCAGGTTATTGTAATGAAATTAGTATTACACTGCTGCAGGATGGAAGAATAAGGATTTCAGATAATGGTAGAGGGCTTCCGTTGTTAAAAGATACACATATGAGCAAAGCAGTTTTGGATAAGATTCTTGCAGGACATCCAATTTCAAGTGTGGAATATGCAGAGATGGGGGACTTTTCACAGTGCAGTATGCAGATCGTAAATTCTTTATGTGAAAGCCTGCAAGTTAATGTGTATCGGGATGGAATGTGGTTTCAGCAGGACTATGTTCGGGGGATTGCACAGCATGATGTGATTTGCAAAGAGTTAGAGCGCATGTCAGGAACGGAAATAATATTGAAAACCGATAAGCAGCTATTTGGAGATATGGTGTTTTCTGTTGATGCTATCAGAGATTGGGTAGCGGAGAAGGTTGGGGATAAAGTGAAAGTAGTTATTGAGGAAGAAAAAGAATTATATAATCATGCATAGTCAAGGGATTTTTGTATAATCTCTTCTTTGGACATCATGACCTTCGCGTATTTCGTATATCCAAAGCTAATCGCCTTTTTGGACATTATAAGCCGTGACGGTCTAATATATCCAAGAATCTCCATGTTTCTGGGCAGTATTTTCCCTTGTCCTCCTACAATGTCCAAAGTACCTGATTTTTCGGACATTGTAACGGATGTGCACTCACTATGTCCCAAAACGAACGTTTTCAAATAGTGTTGTCACAGAGCCCGGAGAGGAAAACGCATTCAGAATGATGTAAAAAGGAGCTGGTGCTCTATAGATTTCGCATCTATGGAACAACAGCTCCTTTCTATTATGCAGGCATCCAGCCTTGTAAGACCTTTTCTTTGGTGTAGTGGGCAGCGTCATCTTCGGTAAGCTGGTGGGAATAGTCGACCCGGGCGGAGGGATTCGCTCCGTCGCCGGTAGAATTCAGTTCAGCGTAGTAGAAGTGCCCATGGGGTTTATTCCAGTCTTCCCAGCCGCCACGGTGGATATGAGAACCCAGCTCGCAGTCGATAAATACGGTCTTGGCGAATTCGCGCCAAGGGCGACCTAAATAAACACTTTCCGGAGGACAATCGCTGGTTAGGCAGCAGCTTTTGAAGACATAGCCGTAGGGTTCCTCTTCAAATGTGGAAGCAGCAGTAACATAACTCCAGATACTTCGTCCTTCTGCTTCCGGTGGAAGCTGTTCAGGCTGCTTAGAGAAGATGGTACAATCCTCAAAATAGCAGCAGGCACCACCGAAAATAAAATCAATATCTCCTTGGATAAAGCAGTTTTTATAATATTGACGTCCCATAGTGCGGGGCTTGTGCTCGCCGGGGCCGATAAAACCGCCGGGCTGTGCTTCCTTTAAGGGTAGGGGAGCAGTAAAGAGGGTGTCCTGACTTCCAATGAGTCTTATATCATAAAAGCTGTTGCGGTCACCATCTACATATAATGCAAGTGCCTGACCTACGGTGTGGCCGAAGCCAGCATCGTTCTGTACCGTAATGTTTTTCATGGATACATCATGGGTATGTATGCGCAGAGTGGCGGTGCGGAAGGTTCCGCGCTTTGTGCCGTCCGGCATAGCATCTCTGGCGTAATCACCATAGACAATGATGGTAGAGGCCTCATCTTCGCCGATAATATTTACATAAGGTCTTTCTAAAACCAGCTTCTCCCGATATGTACCCGGAGCAATATAAAGATTCACCTCTTCCAGTGCTTCTTCTTCGGCAGGATATGTAGCTTCAGGAGCATCATATCCTTGGGAAATATAGGAGAAAGCCTCGCTAATCGAGGAAAAGCAAGGCTCCTTTTCATTATAATTTACATATACATTAATCATAAATCCTGAAATCTTTCTTTTAATTATAGTAGGCTTTCAATGTAGAGTGAATTGGGCTCTTGGGATAAATCAACATATTCGCTGCCGCACTGCACAACAGGGCGGGAAAGGGAATATTTGTTGAGAAAGATAATTTGCCCTTCCCTGCCGTCGCTTAAGCGACATTTGTTCTGGATATAAGTATTACAGATGTTCTCTAAGAAGGTAAGGACAAAGTTAACATCGTATCTCTGTAGACCTTCCGATTCGAAAATCTCAATAACCTTAAAGGGACATAGGGGTCCACGATAAACTCTGGCAGATGTCATGGCATCATATACATCGGCGATTGCAACCATTTTCGCATAGCCGTCAATATATTTGTCCTTCAGACGCAGGGGATATCCGCCTCCGTCACATCGCTCATGGTGCATCAGTGCTGCGTTGCAGATGTGCTTGTCTACATGATTGTCTAAAAGGAGACGATAGCCTTCTTCGGGATGGCGTTTAATTACAGCGTATTCTTCATCGGTAAGGGCTCCGGGCTTGGTGACAATTTCCCTGGGAATCAGCAGCTTGCCGATATCGTGGAACAAACCGCAGGCAGTAGCCATCTCTACCTCTGCTTCATCCAGCTTTAGCCATGTGGCAAATACATTACAAATCAACGCCACATTTAAGCAGTGGTTAAATGTAGAGTCATCATATTCGCGCATATTGCTCAGCATATCCAATACGTTAACACGTCCCTTTGCTTCCAGCACAAGCTTTAAAGGAACTGCAAGCATTTCCTTTACATCGATGGTGGCATTTCTTTCTACCACACTGTTCAAGTGTTCTTTAAAGGAATCTACTTCTGCATCATATTCTTCTTTAAACTTTTTGAATTCCTTACTTTTCCGTACACGCTCATAGTAGGATTGGTGTGGAATTTTTTCCGGAACCGGAGGGAAATTCTCATCAATATAAACAGTCAGTATACCATACAGATTCAGTTTGGTAATAATGGCATCTGTAAGTACGGTTCCCTTTCTTATAATCAACTGATGATCCAGATTCATTACATCCTCTTCAACACGCATACCGGGTCTGAGTTGCATGGTTGAGATTCGTTTCATGAGCATCACCCCATTTATAAAGTATTATAATATAACAATTATAAGTACTTTTGGGTGGGTTGTCAAAGACTATCTAGTAGTAGAAAATATAAGGAGAGGAAGATTGGCAGCAGAATGCCCTGAATAGTCACAAAATGTTTACAAAATGTTTAGGAAAGCAAAAGGTAATTAGGTTGAATAGTAGGGGAAAATCTGTTAAAATACACGATGGGCTGTGCGAAAAGTGCAGTGAAACCTTGCCATAGGAAATGGAGATTAAGTAATATGAAATTATTCGAGAAAATTTTCGGTACTCATAGCGAAAGAGAATTAAAAAGAATTACTCCCATTGTAGATAAGATTGAGGCATTGAGACCGGAAATGCTGGAGCTCAGCGATGAGGAGCTTCGCGGAAAAACTGAAATTTTTAAAACACGTCTGGCAAATGGTGAAACATTGGATGATATCCTTGTGGAAGCATATGCAGTTGTTCGTGAGGCGGCGAGACGTGTGCTGAATACAGAACATTATCGTGTACAGCTTATGGGTGGTGTAATTCTCCATCAGGGCCGTATCGCAGAGATGAAGACCGGTGAAGGTAAGACCCAGACCTGTCTTTTACCTGCATATTTGAATGCGCTGAACGGCAAAGGTGTGCATGTTGTTACCGTAAATGACTATCTGGCAAAGCGAGATGCTGAGTGGATGGGAGCTGTTCATCAGTTCCTGGGCCTTAAGGTGGGGTGTGTTCTCAACGGCCTTTCTCAGGAGGAGAGAAGAGCGGCATACCAGTGCGACATTACCTATGTTACCAATAATGAGCTGGGCTTTGATTATCTGAGAGATAACATGGTAATTTATAAGGAACAGCTGGTTCTTCGCGGACTTAATTTTGCGATTATCGATGAGGTGGACTCTGTACTTGTTGACGAGGCGAGAACTCCGCTGATTATTTCTGGACAGAGTGGTAAGTCCACTGCATTATATGAGATGTGTGATCATCTGGCTCGTCAGATGCATCGTGGTAAGGATATGGAGCATCTTAGCAAGATGGATGCCATCCTTGGTATCGAGCAGGAGGAGACCGGTGACTTTATCGTAAATGAAAAGGATAAGGTGATTAACCTTACAGCAGCAGGTGTGGAGAAGGTGGAGAAGTTCTTCCATTTGGAGAACTATGCAGACCCTGAGAACTCAGAGATTCAGCATATTATTATTCTGGCACTCCGTGCCCATAATCTGATGTTCCGTGACCAGGACTATGTGGTAAAGGATGACCAGGTAGTTATCGTGGATGAGTTTACCGGACGTATTATGCCGGGTCGTCGTTATTCCGATGGTTTACATCAGGCGATTGAGGCGAAGGAGCATGTGAAGGTTAAGAGAGAAAGCAAGACCTTGGCTTCCATTACCTTCCAGAACTTCTTTAATTTATTTACAAAGAAATGTGGTATGACCGGTACTGCGTTAACGGAAGAGAACGAATTCCGTGAGATTTACGGCATGGATGTTGTAGAGGTTCCTACCAACAAGCCAGTTGCACGTATCGATCATCAGGATGCCGTATATAAGACCAGAAGAGGCAAATTAAATGCAATTGTGAATGCAGTAGAGGAGGCTCATGCAAAGGGACAGCCGGTACTGGTTGGTACCATTACCATTGACGCCAGTGAAGAGCTTTCCAGACTGCTTACCAAGAAGGGAATCCAGCATAAGGTACTGAATGCGAAGTTCCATGAACTGGAAGCAGAAATCGTAGCTAATGCAGGTATCCATGGTGCAGTTACCATTGCAACCAACATGGCAGGTCGTGGTACGGATATTAAGCTGGATGAGGAAGCGAGAGCTGCTGGCGGTCTTAAGATTATCGGTACCGAGCGTCATGAGTCCAGACGTATTGACAATCAGCTCCGTGGACGAAGCGGACGTCAGGGTGATCCGGGTGAGTCCAAGTTCTTTATCTCTTTAGAGGATGATTTAATGAGACTCTTCGGTTCTGAGAAGCTGATTAGTGTATTTAACAGTATGGGTATTTCTGAGGATCAGGAAATCGAACATTCTGCTCTTACCGGAGCTATTGAGTCTGCCCAGAAGAAGATTGAAAACAACAACTTCGGTATCAGAAAGAACCTTCTTGAGTTTGACCGTGTCATGAGTGAGCAGCGTGAGATTATTTACGATGAAAGACTTCGTGTGTTAAACGGGGAAAGCATGAGGGATGTTATCTTAAAGATGGTAACGGATATCGTGGAAAATTGTGTAGATATGAGTATTAATGAGGATGTAGACAGCGAGGACTGGAATTATGCAGAGTTAAATAATCTGCTTCTTCCTACTGTGCCGCTGGAGCCGCTTTCTCCAGAGCGTGTAAAGAAGAATAAGAAAAACAGCTTAAAGCAGCAGCTTAAGGAAGAGGCTGTGAAGCTTTATGAGAGCAAGGAAGCAGAGTTCCCTAACTCTGAAACCATGCGTGAAATCGAGCGTGTGATTCTTTTAAAGGTTATTGATAGAAAGTGGATGGATCATATCGATGATATGGAGCAGCTCCGTCAGGGTATCGGTCTGCAGGCTTATGGTCAGAGAGATCCTATTGTAGAGTATAAGATGAGCGGTTACGAGATGTTTGATGAGATGACTCAGAACATCAAGGAAGAAACGGTACGCTTACTGTTCCATGTTAAGATTGAGCAGAAGGTAGAGCGTGAACAGGTGGCAAAGGTAACCGGTACTAATAAGGATGAGTCCTTACAGAAGACACCTGTAAAGCGTATTGAAAATAAGGTATATCCAAACGATCCATGTCCTTGTGGAAGTGGATTAAAGTATAAGAACTGCTGCGGCAGAAAATAGAAAGAAGGTGACGTTAATGGTTGAATTGGATCAGATGAAAACAGAGATTCTGACCTATGAGACACCTTTGGCGGAAGTGAGGGATTCACTTTGACCTTGATAACAAGGCAAAGAGAATCGAGGAAATGGAGCGAGAGATGGAGGCCCCGAATTTCTGGGACAATCCAGATGTCGCTAACAAACAGATTAAAGAATTGAAGAATTTAAAGGATACTGTAGGTATTTATGATAAACTGGAGACGCAGTATGAGGATATTCTGACCTTGATTCAAATGGGATATGAGGAGGAAGATATTTCTCTGATTCCGGAGATTCAGGCAGAACTGGATGAGTTTAAGGCAGAGTTTGATGAGCTTCGTATTGGTACTCTCTTATCCGGTGAGTATGATAAGGCCAACGCTATCTTAAAGCTGAATGCTGGTGCCGGTGGTACGGAGAGCTGCGATTGGTGCAGTATGCTGTATCGTATGTATACCCGATGGGCGGAGCGAAAGGGCTTTACCATCACGGTATTGGATTATCTGGATGGGGACGAAGCGGGGATTAAGTCCGTGACCTTTCAGGTGAATGGAATCAATGCGTACGGGTATTTGAAGTCGGAGAAGGGCGTGCACAGACTTGTACGTATTTCGCCGTTCAATGCCCAGGGCAAGAGACAGACTTCCTTTGTGTCGCTGGATGTCATGCCGGAGATTGAAGAGGATCTGGATGTGGAAATCGATGAGAAGGATCTTCGTATCGATACCTACCGAAGCAGTGGTGCCGGTGGTCAGCATATCAACAAGACTTCATCGGCAATTCGTATCACCCACATTCCTACCGGAACAGTGGTGCAGTGTCAGAATGAGCGAAGCCAGTTCCAGAATAAGGACAAGGCGATGCAGATGCTTCGTGCCAAGCTGTTCTTATTAAAGCAGGAGGCGAATGTGGAGAAGCTTTCCGATATTCGCGGCGAGGTAAAGGACATCGGCTGGGGAAATCAGATTCGTTCCTATGTATTGCAGCCATATACCATGGTAAAGGATCATCGTACCGATGTGGAGAGCGGTAATGTGGACGCTGTACTGGATGGTGCACTGGATACCTTTATTAACGGTTATCTGAAGTGGATTAATCTATCGAAAAAGGAAACTGAGAATTAAGACAGGAAGGCGGGCGGCTTGTATAAGTCGCCTCTTTTATTATGGAGGAAGATATGCAAATATGCAAACCTGTGTATTTTGAAGAGTTTGCCTGTGTGGCAGGGGAATGTCCCGATACCTGCTGTGCGGGTTGGCTGATTATGATAGACGAGGAGTCCCTGGAAAGGTATGGGGAAGTAGAGGGGAGCTTTGGCGGCATGCTCAGAAACTCTATCGACTGGATGGAAGGATGCTTTTATCAGCGTGAGGGGCGGTGTGCTTTTTTAAATGACGAAAATCTGTGTGATATTTACATCGAGCTGGGCTCGGAGGCACTGTGCGATACCTGTAGGCTATACCCGCGCCATGTGGAGGAATATGAAGGCATCAGGGAATGGTCCCTATCCCTGTCCTGTCCTATTGCTGCAAGGATGCTTCTTAGCTGGCAGGGAGAAGTGCCCCTTGTAGAGACAGAGACCGGAGAAGAAGAGGATTTGGATGATTTTGAGGACTTTGATATTATGCTCTATACTCAGCTTGTGGAAGCCAGAGGAGTATGCTTTGAGAAGCTTTGGGAAGAGAGCTTTTCCACAGAAGTATATATGGAGATGTGCCTGAATTTTGCCAGAGATATGCAGCTTTGTGTGGAGGATGGAGAGTATTTCAGGCTGGAAGAGGTGACCCGGGCGTATAGGGAAAAGGCATGGGCGCAGGTAGAGCGTCCGGTGTCCTTTGAGGAGCGTAAGGAATTATTTGAGACCATAGATGGGCTGGAAAGGCTTCGTCAGGAATGGGATGAGGTTCTGGAGGAGACTAAGAGCCTTTTATATATGAATGGAAAAGAGAACCATAAAAAAATCCATGGGGAGTTTGAGTCATATCTGGAGGAGCATCCCACCAAGGCCGCAGAGTATAAAAATGTAACAAGGCAGCTTTTGTTTTTCTTTATATATACATATTTCTGCGGAGCGGTGTATGATGACTGGATATATAGCAAAATGGCACTGAGTGTGGAATCTGTACGATTTATCCGTGAGCTGTTTTTGGCAAGGTGGATGAAGAATGGAAGGATGCTTACCATGGAGGATTATGTGGAGCTTTCCTATCGGTATGCCAGAGAGATTGAACACTCGGATTTGAACCTGAATGAATTAGAGGAAAATTTTATAAAGTTGTTGACAACTAATGAAAGTTAGTGTATGCTAACTATTGTAAATGATAAAACCTACCTTGGTTTGCGTTTATAAAAATCTTCTACCAGAATAAATTATTGTGAGTGTGTGGCTATTCAGAGCAGTGTAGATTTATGAGATACATACCGGGCAAGCTTTCTTGCATGGGGATGTTCTTATAAATTCACATTGCTCTGAATGCTGCTCTAAAAGACGTGTCGGGGAGCGGGGATATAGAAATGTGTCCTTTGGTCTGTTCGGTAAATGGGGGTATTAGCCCTGCTTAGGTGATTTCCGATGAGGAATCATTGCACTTTTTGATATAATCGTGCACCTGCCAGAACAAGCTGAGGGATGTTTCAATATCGTGTGCTTCCCATTTCGCTATTCTGCCATTGAAGGTTCCTTTCCAAGGGAAGCAGTCAGGGGCTTCAAAGTAATAATCATCGGTGAGATGAAGCTCGCAAACGCAATGATTTGAATATGGGTAAGCTGTTTTGTTTTTATAATCCTTGAGTGCATCCGTCATACCTTTATAGATTAGAGGATAAGTTTCTTCCGGAGTGGGTTCCCACTTTCGGGAGCGATCCTTTACCGTAATACAAGAAACATTCGGTGACAATTCCAACGCTTCTGCATGTGATGCGGCGCACCCAATATTTGCAATATAGGGCACATCGCAAAAGCACATGACGCTCTCGCCTATTTCTGCAACATGAATGTTGTTAATATAAAACGCTTCAATGGGCGGTGTATGAATCGTATGCGGAAAGTATGCGTTAACCTCGCCGTTTCTTGCATGCTGTCCAACGGTGACGATTCCATATGGATCTGTTGCAGCCTGACCTCTGATCCTGCTCCACAGGACTTCTCTGTTAGGTAAATCAAAAACGCGAACACACGCCGGAAGCTTTTCGAGTTCGATGTTTGATTCATGGCATCCGGCATAGTGCATATCGTATAGAAGAATATCTTCAATTCCAAAATCGATTGCGGCATTGCACACTGCCAGAATATCGCTGGTAATGCACGCTCTGCCATAAGTTCTCCATAATGTGTTTTGTGGAGCTATCTCTTCATGCCAACAAGCTTCCTTGTTTGAATAGAAGATACCGCTTGCTCCTTCCATATCTGCGATAACAATTAATTGTCTCATGTTTTACCTCTCTGATAAATTGTGCTTTACGACTTCCTTTTAAAATTATAGCCAGGTACAGATATACAAGAATCGGCACAGGAGTTCAAGCTGCTGTGCCACTTAAATGTTTTATGAACACTCGCCGTTACTCGAAATCTTTTTCTGTGGATTCATTAAATCTAAAAAGAACAATGTCTGTGTCATTTGCATGTAAGGAAGCACCCATAACATACCAATCATAAAGGACAATGCACCCAGAAGCATCAGGGGAATGAAGCTTGCCTGAATATAAAACAGGCGTCCCATATGTCCCTTCATGATTTTGCAGCTGGTCTGTAACAGCTGCTTTACGCTGTAGTCCGGGAAGTCCAAAAGCAGGTAGTAGCTCTGGGAAATTGCCAGACTGAAAGGTACATAAATCAAAAGTCCCAGTGCCAAAGTAAGCAGTGTTGCAATGTACCAGGTCAGATTATTGGTATTCAAATACATAATCATAAAAATCTGATACGGCAGCATGGGCAGGATACTCACAGCAGCCTGAACGATGGAAAGCTTTACGGAGTTATCCGGATTGTTTCGGAAGCCGTAATAAATATCTGCCGAAGAAAATGGCTGGCCGCATGCGATATTCAAAAACATAAAGTTAAGTCCAATCTGAAAAACGCCTACAATAACAGAAACAATGGTGGAAACCACAAAGGATAAAATGGTCCACACATATCCTCCGGTGGGAAGCAGGGAGGATATCAGGTAGGGCAGACCGGTGACAATTACCATGGCGATAATGGTAGTACGGTAATTGCCGTTTAGTTTTTCTTTTGCCAGATCCTTAAGCTCGGCACTGCTTTTATATTTATTCATAATTCATTTCCTCCAGCATTTCATCAAAAGTCTCGCCGTACATCTGCTCGCTCATCTGATTTAAGTATTCGCGATATTCCGGGTCGTTAAGCATGGAAGGAACCATTGCCAGCGCCCCAATCATAAGAATAACGGAAAATCCTACGCCAATGGAGGAGGTGATGATACCCAGTAGTTCATCGCTTCCCGGCTTTTCTCCCTTTCGATGAGCCAGAACTGCAAATATAATACCAAGAGAACCGAAAATCATAGGGCCTATGACAGTACATAATGAAACAAGAGAAAGAATACCCATCAGCACGCTGGCGGCAATGAAGGAATTCTTTCTGGGTGGTTGTGATTGATAATCCATGTTGGAGACTCCTTGTCTAACAATACTATTAGAGCATCATACGCAAAACCGCCTCTCCGAGGCTTAGTTTGGAGATGCAATGTGTTGATACTATTCAGAGCATCATACGCAAAACCGCCTCTCCGAGGCTTAGTTTGGAGATGCAATGTGT
>F42_Fallow_Deer__coassemble_394_pt1 | contig 17834 bp, 14 predicted proteins | sample F42_Fallow_Deer__metabat2_low_PE_003 | metagenome-assembled genome bin F42_Fallow_Deer
CACCTCGCCCGCAGACACGGAATCTCCGTACACCTCCATTCTTCTTTCAGAAAGAGGCTCTGCTTTTAGAATTTCCACTGCTTCATCTGCCACAAAGCCATGAAATACCATCATATGACAGGAATCCATGCGCTTGAAAAAGCAAAGCTCATGCTCCTTTTCCTCCAGATTCTCTGCGATGGTAATGCAGGCACATCCCTCATCCGGCAAATCCGCCTTTCCTTCTTCGCCATCAAGAATCCAGCCCACGCTGTTACCCCAATAGCTACGGATATTGGTCACTACTGCTTTGATACTTTTCCCGATAAATTTCACCTTAACAAAGCTACAAGGGTAGACCCAGAGTGGGCCTCCCTCGTATGCAAAATCCATTCGACCACAATATACAAAATTTTCATTGTCCCAAGAGAGAAACTTCTCCCCTGCTCCTACATATTTTTTCATACCTACCCCACTTGTACCAGCACAAATCTGTCTGTAAACCCTTACATTATTGGCCTTTTTTCAGCAGCTCCAAGTTCTTCTTCACCAGCTCACATCTCTGTGCCACGCACTCTACGCTGCGAAGCGGATCCTCCGGTGTATTAAATACATAATCTACCAGCTTATCGATAGTGGTAGTTGCCACATGCATTCTGGTGTCACTGGATGCGTAATAAATGTAAACATCTCCGTTTTCACGAGCGATAGCACCATTGGTGAATACTACATTAGATACATCACCTACACGCTCCTCGCCTCTTGGCCCAATGAGAAGTCCTGAAGGCTCCGCAATTACCTTGGCAGGGTCTTCTAAAGAGGTGGCAAAAGCATAAATAACATAACGAAGCCCTGCTGCGGTATTTCTTACACCGTGAGCAATATGTATCCAGCCCTTATCCGTCTTAATTGGCACAGCACCTGCACCATTCTTTACCTCGGTAATGGTGTGGTACTTTCTCTTACTGGTGATGATTTCCTCGTCAATCACCGGGTTCATAATATCCTCGCAGAGACCGAAACCGATACCACCACCGGAACCGGTATCAATGAAATCATCCATTGGTCTGGTGTAGAATGCATATTTACCATCTACGAATTCCGGATGAAGTACTACATTTCTCTGCTGTGGAGAATTCAAGGTCTTTAGGTTGGGAAGTCTCTCCCAATTTACCAAATCCTTGGTTCTCACAATACCCGCTGCCGCAACTGCTGCGGATAAATCATTTACGCTGGTATCCTTGCTTTCCGAGCAGAACACACCATAGATATAACCATCCTCATGCTGGGTCAGACGCATATCATATACATTAGTCTCCTCCGGGCAGGTATCCTCTAATAAAATCGGGAAATCCCAGAAACGGAAGTTATCAATACCATTATCGCTCTCTGCAACGGCAAAGAAGGACTTTCTGTCGTTACCCTCTACACGTACTACCAAATAATACTTACCATTTAAATAGATTGCACCGGAGTTCATGGTTGCATTGATGCCCAGACGCTCCATAAAATAAGGATTAGTCTCTTCATTTAAGTCATATCTCCAGATAAGAGGCGTATGTTCTCTGGTCACAACCGGATATTTATAACGGTCAAATAAACCGTTGTAAAAGGTCTCATCTATTTCATTTTTTCTGGAAAGAAGCTTCTCCTGCTTCTCCAGCTCCTCATAATATTTTGCGTGAATCATCGTTATACACTCCTCTTTATAATTTCAAAACACATTCTACCGTTGTGATACGGGCACTTCCAAGGCTCCACAATAGGCTTATCCATGGCTGGCTTACCATTTTCATCGGTACACCAGAACCATTCACTTCCTTCCCTGTTATCCACCAGATAGGTCTTGATGAAGTTCCAGATATCCTCTGCTGCCTCTTTAAAATAGATCTTCTCAGGAGTCTTCTGCCAAGCGTTGTAGAAGCCTACCACACTCTCTGCCTGCACCCACCATACACGCTTTTCATCATCCACACCCTTCTCACACTCGTTTTTCAAGGAATGGTTCGCATATGCTCTGTCGTAGATTTTCTGCTCTAAATCAGCGGTAATCGGTGCCATCTTCTCTGCATATGCCTCATCCCCCAGCACCTCTACGCCTCGATCCACCAGCCACGCTGTCTCAATGTCATGACCGTAAGAATGTAAATCGATAAGGCTGTTCATATCATTGTCAAAGAATACCTCCTGACGATGCAGCACAGGATTATAAATCTTCTCTGCAATCACATCCATCATCCAGCGAAGCTTCTCAGCGGCTTTTTCTACCTTTGCCACACGATACAGCTCCGTATATGCTTCAAACACATGAAGCAGGGTATTCATGGTTCTGTCCGCCATGACACCATTTTCAGAAAGCTTGTCATTATCCACTTTGTTGAAGTTAATGTCCAAAGCTTCCTTATAGCCATATTCGTCAAAGCATTTTGTCTCGATGATATTCTGTAGCTCCAAAGCCAGCTTCAATGCCTCCTCATTACCGGATGCCGCATAATAAGAGGACAATGCATAAATAGCAAAGGCCTGATTGTAGGTATGCTTTGTGGTATCTTCAGGCTTACCGTCGAAGTAAAGCGACCAGAATACTCCACCATTTTCCTTATCAAAGCAGTAATTCTTCATGAATTCATAAGCATGGTCTGCATATTCCTTCAAGGAATCATCCTTAAGTGTCATCCATGCATTGGAAAAGAACCATAAAATTCTGCTATTCAAAATGCATCCCTTTACAGCCTTTTTATCCACTGTCAAATCAGTGTCCATCCATCCGTAAAACCCGCCAAATTCTTCATCCCTTAAGCCTTCCCAAAAAGGTAACAGCTTTTCCGTGAGATGTGCTCTCATTTCTGTTTTCATCTTATCTCTCCCCCACTATCTCTCCTGCGTACTGCGACGGACCACAAGATTTCCCTCAACAACCTGCATTCCGCAGCGCACAGCCTTGCCATTAATACGTCTGATTAGCATCTTGATACCGGTATGTGCCATGGTATCCATATCTACCGAATATGTGGTAAGCGGCACATCACAAAGTCCCGGATAAAGATAATCATCATATCCCGCCACCGAGATATCCTCGGGCACACGGAAGCCCGCATGATTTAAGGACTTAATCAACATACTTGCCGTCAAATCACTGTTGCACACAAAAGCGGTAGGCATCTCTCGCGGAAGCGGAATCGCCTCCAAAAGCCGGATGTGCTCACCCTCTTCACGGTCATCAATTACCCAGTCCTGACGTACCTTGATGCCATGCTCAAGAAGAGCCTTCTGATAGCCCAGATATCGGTCCAGAATACTGTCCGTAGCCCAGGTGCTTCCCACGTAGGCAATATCCTTATGCCCCAATTCAAACAAATAATTGGTAATATGATATGCCCCATAGAAGCTGTTACTGATTACGGAATCGGCCTTGGCACCATGGTCATAAAAATCCATATAGATCATGGGTACTTCGCTATTTTCCTGCAAATTACGCAGATATTCCGTACACACACGTCCCAGAATCAGCATTCCGTCAATCTTTTTCTCTGTAATCACCTTGGGAATCGTTAAATGCTTCTCATCATTTTCACTGAGCATTTCCAAAATCACAAAACAGCTTTCCCTGTTAGCACTGGCATTAATTTTCTGATAAAACTCCCAATAGAAGCTGGAGTAACGTTCAATATAATTGTCCGCTACAAGCACTCCCACATTATAGCTTCCACGCTCACCCTTATCTGATTTTCCGCCGGGAGCCTTATATCCCAGCTCCTCTGCCAGTTCCTTAATCTTTTCCCGCATCTGCTCGCTGACGCCCTTCTGGTCAGAGAGAGCTTTCGAAACCGTAACAGTACTTACCCCAAGCAGCTTTGCTATATCTGACATTCTTACATCTTTGGCCATAATATCCTCATTTCTATCCTCAACTAAATTGCTTCCACATACATGAGTCTTGCTCTGTAGTCGCCCCACATTCTTTCAAATCCCAGTCCTGCATTCATAAGGAGCTCTCCGCCGAATACCTTACCTGTATCCCTTACAATGGGCTCTGATAAATCGCCCTCCATGGTAAGCTCCTTCACCGCATAAGTCATCTCACCACTAAGCCCCTGTAGCTTTAAAATTCTTGATTTTTTATTGGCTTCATTTAATACCTGCACATAGAAGACGAGACTTTTTTTCTTATCCTTGCTTACCACCTGGAAGCAGTCATACAGATGATTCTCACCATAAGAGGCAATGCGGTAATAATCACCCTCTCTGACAATATCGTTAAACTGATGATACATCTGCGTCTGCTTCTTTACCATCTGCTTATCTTCCTCAGAAAGCTTTGTCATATCCAGCTCATAGCCGAAGGTTCCCGCAAGAGCTACATAGCCTCTGGTATCAAATGGTGTATTTCTTCCCACCGTATGGTTTGGACATACACTAACATGGGCACCCATGGTAGAAAGCGGATAAATCAGCGCAGTACCCTCCTGAATCTGCAGTCTCTCAATGGCATCCGTATCATCGGAGGTCCAAATCTGAGGACTATAATAAAGCATACCCGGATCAAATCTTGCACCGCCGCCGGAGCAGTTCTCTAAGAGAAGGTCCGGGAACTCCTGAAGAAGTCTCTCCTGCATCTCATACATACCAAGTACATATCTGTGGGATAGCTCGCCCTGATTCTTTGCTCCCAGCACTGCACTTCCCACATCAGAAAGAGGTCTGTTCATATCCCACTTTATGTACTTAATATTGGCACTGTGAAGCACCTTAAACATCATATCTAAAATATAATCCCTGACTTCCTTACGGCTCACATCCAGCACAAACTGATTTCTGGCAAGCCCCGGTGTTCTGCCCGGAATGGCAATCGCCCAGTCAGGATGCGCCCGGTAAAGGTCAGAATCCGGTGAAATCATCTCCGGCTCAAACCAGATACCGAAGTCCATACCCAGAGCATTTACCTCATCCACCAGTCTTTTCAGTCCGCCCTTCAGCTTCTCTTCATTTACTACCCAGTCGCCCAAAGCTCTGTTATCATCAAAGCGATTGCCAAACCAGCCATCATCCATTACCAGCATCTCTACACCCAGAGCTGCTGCTTCCTTGGCAATGCTATAAAGCTTGGCTTCATCAAAATCAAAATAAGTTCCTTCCCAGTTGTTAATCAGAATCGGTCTCTTCTTATCCTTGTAAGGGCTGCGAATCAGGTTCTTTCTATATAAATCATGATAGCTTCTGCTCATACCCCCCAGACCCTCTGCAGAGTATACAAGAAGTGCCTCCGGTGTCTGGAAGCTTTCCCCCTTGCCAAGTACCCAGCTGAAATTCTCAGGCTCAATACCACACATCACACGCACCATATCGAACTGGTTCACTTCTGCCATCATGCGGAAATTGCCGGAATACGCCAAATGAATTCCGTAGGCATCGCCACTCGTCTGGGTAGTAGTCTTCTCCAAAATCGCCATAAAGGGCTGATCCTGATGACCGGTCTCTCCTCGTACACTGGATACGCTGGATTTGCCATAGCCGATGGTTTTTCTCTGCATATGACGCTCCCTTGCCCAGGAACCATGTAACGTAATCATTTCATAGTCATGATTGTCCATATCCATGCAGGCACTCATTACTTTATTAACAGTAAGCTCATCTTTTCCTGCATTTATTAGCTTAATATTTCTCGCAATGGCATCCGTATCTTCAAATACACTATAGGAAAGAACTGCCTTAAGTCCAATGGCCTTATCCTCACAGGTAATCTCTAAGGTAGTTACCTCCTCCTCACTGCCGAAGGTGGCTGGAAGCCCCTCTAATGCCCTTTTTCCCTTATAAATCTCATGAGACACATAGGTAAGCAGCACAGCTTCCTGCCCAGCCTTTGTCTTTACCCGAATACTACTTTCACGATAATCGCCTACGCCATGTGACGAATACTCGGTTGGAAAGCAATCCATGAACGACAGACGATCTCTTGCATTGGTGTCCGGCGTGAATGGGTGGTCATACATTCTGGTTAAATGCTCTGCTCCCTGCATATCGTTGATTTTCTTACCATAATACACATGTCCCAGAAACCCTTCTTCACACACTACCCCGATAATGTATGAAGTGTTCGGTGTATCCAGCTTAAATAATTTATTCCCCTGATTTTCTGCAAAAAAAATACCCATTGCAATACCTCCGTAAAATTTAGCTAAAATTTAAGCACATTTTAATCTCTCATTTAGCTCAATTCTAACAAATCTTAATCCATATTGCAATGGGTAATATATAGTTATTTATGCCTGTTTTTCTACTGTGGCTACCAGTTCTGCATCCCTGACATCAATCTTAATGACGTCATTTTCATGCACCATGTCCTGAAGAATCAGCCTTGCTGCCAAAGTCTCCACATGCTTCTGAATATATCTTTTCAGCGGTCTTGCACCATAAACCGGGTCGTAACCATTGTCAATGATAAAGGCTTCTGCTGCTGGTGTAATCTCAATGCGAATATCCTTCTGGGCTAATCTCTCATTGACATCCTTCATTTGCAGCTTAATGATTCCGCCGATATTCTCCTTAGTCAGCGGCTTAAAGAGAATGGTTTCATCCAGACGATTTAAAAACTCCGGTCTGAAATGTCCACGAAGCTGATCCATAACAAGCTCCTGAGCTTCCTCAGATATCTCGCCTTGATCATTAATACCCTCTAACAGATACTGTGCTCCGATATTGGAAGTCATAATCAGAATCGTATTTTTAAAATCTACAAATCGTCCCTGCGAATCCGTTACATGACCATCATCCAGTACCTGAAGGAGTACATTAAATACATCAGGGTGTGCTTTTTCAATCTCATCGAAAAGCACTACAGAATAAGGCTTTCTGCGTACTGCTTCGGTCAGCTGACCGCCCTCCTCGTAGCCTACATATCCCGGAGGTGCTCCAATCAATCTGGATACGGCGAACTTCTCCATATACTCACTCATATCAATTCGCACCATATTGGTTTCATCGTCAAAGAGTGCCTGTGCCAGTGCTTTCGCAAGCTCCGTCTTACCTACACCGGTAGGTCCTAAGAACAAGAAGGAACCAATTGGCTTATCCGGGTCTTTGATGCCCGCCTTGGAACGGATAATAGCTTCCGTCACCTTGCTGACACCTTCATCCTGACCGATGACTCTCTTATGAAGCTCATCATCTAAGTGCAGTGTCTTATTTCTTTCACTTTCCGTAAGCTTCGCTACCGGAATGCCTGTCCATCTGGACACAATCTTAGAAATCTCTTCCTCAGATACCTTTTCACGCACTAAGGTTAAATCTCCTGCATTCACACGCTCCTCTTCCTGAGTAAGCTGCTTCTTCAGCTCAGGCAGGGTACCATAAGTAAGCTCTGCCACCTTTTCCAGATTCCCCTCTCTCTGGGCAATCTGAATCTGATTATTTACCTCATCAATCTGCTCACGAAGCTTCGAAAGATTCTCTACGGAAGCCTTCTCATTCTCCCACTGAGCCTTGATGCTGTTGTACTCATCCTTTAAGTCCGCCAGCTCCTTCTGCAGGGTCGCCAGACGTTCCTGACTTAAATGGTCATCCTCTTTCTTAAGTGCTGCCTCTTCAATCTCCATCTGCATTACCTTACGGGATATTTCATCCACCTCCGCAGGCATGCTGTCCATCTCTGTCTTAATCAGCGCACAAGCCTCATCCACAAGGTCGATTGCCTTGTCTGGAAGGAATCTGTCGGTAATATAACGGTTCGCCAGCATAGCTGCACTTACCAGTGCATTGTCCATAATCTTCACACCATGATATACCTCATAACGCTCCTTCAGACCACGAAGAATAGAAATGGTGTCCTCTACCGTAGGCTCGTCCACCATTACCGGCTGGAAACGACGCTCCAGTGCAGGGTCCTTCTCAATATATTTGGTATACTCATCAAGTGTGGTTGCACCAATACAGTGCAGCTCCCCACGAGCAAGCATGGGCTTAAGCATATTACCTGCATCCATAGCACCATCTGATTTACCGGCACCCACAATGGTATGAAGCTCATCAATAAAAAGGATAATCTGTCCTTCTGACTTCTTTACATCATCCAGTACCGCTTTCAAACGTTCCTCGAATTCACCACGGTATTTTGCACCAGCTACCAGAGAGCTCATATCCAGTGAAAATATTCTCTTATCCTTTAAGCCCTGAGGTACATCCCCACGAACAATTCTCTGAGCAAGGCCCTCTACTACCGCAGTCTTACCAACACCGGGTTCACCGATAATCACCGGGTTATTCTTGGTCTTTCTGGAAAGAATACGAATAATATTACGAATCTCCGTATCTCTTCCAATGACCGGATCCATCTTCTGCTTCTTGGCCTTCTCTACCAAATCCTGCCCATACTTCTCCAAAGTATCATAGGTTGCCTCTGGATTGTCACTGGTTACCTTACGGTTACCGCGCACAGTAGAAAGAGCCTGTAAAAAACGTTCCTTGGTGATACCATACTCCGTAAAGATCTCACCTACTCCCTTATTGGGATTATTAATCATGGCAAGCATAATATGCTCTACAGAGACATATTCATCCCCCAGGTGCTTCGCCTCATCCTCTGCTGTAATCAGTACCTTATTTAAGTACTGCCCCATAAATACTTTGCCACCCTGCACCTTTACACGGGCACGAAGGGATGCTTCCACACGATTCAGAAAATGCTCTTTCTGAATTCCCATCTTTTCCACTAATTTCAAAATCAAGCTATCTTCAATAGTAAGAAGACTATAGAGCAGATGCTCCTGCTCAATTTCCTGATTACCGTATTCATAGGCCAATCTTTCACAGCCTTCTACGGCCTGCATGGATTTCTGCGTAAATCTGGCAATATTCATATCTCTTACCTCCTTTTTAGCACTCAGCTCTTTCGAGTGCTACTAATATCAATATACACTTATTTGTCGCTAATTCAAGAAAAATTTTCTAAACTGTTTCTAAATTAAAAAATCCCCATTTACTATATCCATCCACGACTCAAAATAAAAGTCGATGCTTTGCTAAGTAACAAAACATCGACCTATACTAAGCTCTATTGTTCCTCCTCCATTATCATTTCCCTACAAAGGTTGTCCAGTACAGGGATTTGCCCTTGCAGTTCCCAGTATTCGCTTTCTGACAGGAAAACATTCTTGTATCTGCCGTAAGGGGGCGGCTCATTCTTCCCCCGCTATTTCCCTCCTGAAAATGGGCGCAAAAAGCAGCAAATCTTTTCAGACTTACTGCTTATATGCCGCTGATGAGCGGCTGGTATTTTATTGTTTATCCGTTCTGCAAACTGGAGTTTGTTATGCTACTGTTTTTGAGCTATCATTCTATACCATTCAATTTTGCTGAAATCAGTCTCAGGATGATTGCTGGGAACAGGTGTCAGTACAAATGAGCCATATCCCATTTCCCGTAATTTTTGTTCAATCAATTCCAGTCGGAATGGATTATAATGCTCTTCAAATAATTCTTTCTGAATTATTCTATTATCTTGCTCAAATGTGTAAAGCAGATTAAAGGTAATTGCCCCATCGGCGTTATGGTCCCATACTTGCACCAGATTAACCCTGGTTTCCTCATGGAAAAAGGGATTATAGAGATAAAATCGCTGCTTTTCCTGCTGAATTTTTTCCCAATTTCGCGAATCGAAGCAGATATAACCTCCCTGTTTGACAAGAGCATCCATTTCTTCAAGCGTTTTCAGCACATCATCATTCGATACATAAGCCAGCGAATTTCCTGTGCTGGCAACACAATCAAACAACTGACCATCCCAAACAGACAAGTCGCGAAAATCACAGCAATTCAGTTCTACAGGTTTCTGTTTGTCCAAAGCTTTCTTTCTGCATTTTTGGAGCATAGAATCGCTTAAATCAGAACCAAAGACTTCTATTCCCAACTCCTGTAATGGCAATGTCATTCCACCGGTTCCGATACTGACATCAAGAAATGTTTCTATTGCTCTGTCTGCCAGAAAGTTTTTCCAGTCATTTCTGATGATTTCGGTTCTTGTTTCACTCTCAATCAGATCATATATATCTGCACGATTATATAATTTTTTCATATTTTCTCCTATGCAAATTGATATTTGTCATTTCGTCTACGACGTTATGCCGATATTGGATAGAAAAACCCGATAGGTCTTTTCATTAATCCACCAATCTGCGAAGCTCCGTATATGCAAGAAGAAGAGGGCCTACACCCTTTGCATCATCTTCTACAATAGGCTCTGACATGTAATATTCAAAGCTGCCGTCTCTCTTTAGATTGTCAGCCGGACCAAGTCCCGCTACAAGGCAGATACCGCCAAGGCTTAATTTTCCATCCTTCTCAGTTAAGTACTTATCACATACTCCGTTGAAGGCCTTCAAGCCATACTCTCTGTATGACTCTGGTAAGAATCCAAGGCGCACACCCTTTAAGAGGCAGTAAGCCATAATAGAGCTTCCACTGGTCTCTAAATAGTTCGGTTCCTTGCCACCAAGTGCAGGAAGCTGATACCATAAACCACTCTCATGCTGGAACTTCAGCATGGAATCCATCATATCCACATAAACCTTCTTCAGATTCTCATACTCAGCCTCATATCCTTCCGGCTCACACTTATATAAGGTATCCAGAAGAGCCATCGAATACCAGCCAAGAGCACGAAGCCAGAAGTTCTGAGAAAGACCAGTTTCCTTATCACACCAGAAAATGGACTTACTTGCATCATATCCATGATAGTAAAGACCGGTCTCTTCATCGCGAAGATATTTTACTACATTTGCAAACTGGTTGAAAATATCTGCATAATTCTTCTTATTATTAAACTTTGTCTCGTATTCCATGTAGAACGGCTGTCCCATGTACATACCATCTAACCATACCTGATTAGGATAAATCTTCTTATGCCAGAAATTACCCTCCTCAGTACGGGGCTGGGACTGCACCTGTGAATAAATCAGGTCAATTGCCTTACGATACTTCTCTTTTCCATTTAATTCATATAATGAGAAAAGCGTTTTTCCTGCATTCACATTATCAATGTTATACTCTTCTACAGAATATCCATCGATAGTTCCGTCATCGTGCACACGATAATCAATAAAAGCGTCTGCGAATTCATAGTACTTCTTCTCACCAGTAGCATGATAAATCTCCAAAAGTGCCAGAATCATACATCCATCAATATAGTTCCATCCGGCCTTTACCCCGGCTTTTGCCTTTTCTATATTCCATGCCGGAACATCCATGGTACTTTTCTCTAACAATTCATCAATGTACTTCTCAAAAATAGGCATTTGCATGCAAAAATCCTCCGTAATAATACCATCCTCAATTAAACACACTATGCTAATTGTACTTAAAAACATACATCAAGTCAATGACCAATTAGTACGATACAGTGCTGATATCTCCCAATCCCAGAAGCACACATACCACATAAAGAATGAAAAGATGGAGAGGATAAAAGGCATAGAAGAAATACTTTAATTTCAATCCACGCTCTCCGTTATACATTCTGACTAACGGCGTCACCAACACTGCCATAACTTCCAAAATACTGGCCATAATAAGCGGTACACATCCAAGAAGCACTTTCCTCTCATTACTTGCTTTAAATAAATATATTGCACAGATACAAAGAATTCCCGACCAGGAATAGTCCGTTTTACAAATAGTTGCCAGTCCCGCTGCGGCTGCAACCACTATCCCCTGTAACAGCCACTTCTTTCCTTTGACATAACTCTTTTCGTCAATCCACTTCAAAGCATACAATGCCAGAAGTCCGATTGCCATAGTAAACATCACATTCTGATGCTTCCAAGTCATCACTCTGGAAGTAAGGGATAAATCAAAAGGAATCTCTGCAACGAATGCAAACATCAACATACGCAGCACATATTTTTTTACATCCCTGGTTCTCATAAAGCCTTCTACCAACAGAAAGCAGAAAATCGGAAATGCCAATCTTCCTACTAGGCGCATCATCAAAATGATGTTATAGAACTCTGCCGAACCGCCCCATCCCAAATACATTCTGGTCATCAAAACTGCCGCAACATGGTCAATCAGCATCGTTACCATAGCAATGATTTTTAGCGTACTTCCTGTCAAGCCTTTACTTCTTTCCATGATAACTATCCTCCACATCCTGAGGGGTAATTTTACGGAATCGATTTAGTCCATTCACCAAAATCAATATACTGTTCTTGGTAGTTTCAAAAACACCCTCTTCATACATAGTATAAATAATCAGCCCCACTGGAACTGCTACAATCATACCGATTACGCCGCCTACCTTGAATCCGATATAAAGCAAAAACAATGTAGGAATGGGGGGTACTCCAATAGAATCCCCAACAATCTTAGGCTGAATAATCTGACGAACCAGCTGACCCACGCCCCAGATGATTACCAGCGCAACCGCCATCTTATAATCGCCGGATAAAACCTTAATAATCGCCCAGGGAACCATTACCGTACCCGTTCCGAAGAAAGGCAAAATATCCAACAACGCAATACCTGCTGATATCAGAAGTACATGACGCACCTTAAGGAAAGACAGCCCAATTACCAACAGCAGATAAATCCAAAGCTCAATCTTAAACTGCGCCTTAAAATATCCCCCTACTGCACGTACCACGCTACGACGGATAATATCATATCTGCTTACCAGCCCCTGAGGTGCAGCACCTCTGATCCATGCGGATACCTGTGCCTTATCCGTTACAAAGAAATATGCCGAAAGCAGACACATAATCACTGCAATAATTGCCGTAGGAAGCTTCTTTGCGAAATTACCCACAGCTTCAATGGTAGGCGAGCTAATTTTTTCAATTAGGGAACCGATAGCCTCCGAAGCTCCATCCTTAATCCCGGTCAATGTCTTCTGTACATCTATCGGAAACCTATCATAAACAGAACTGAATTTCTCCGTAGCAAGGGCAATCTCCGCAGATAACCCTTCCCACATCTCCGGCAAATCCTGCACCAAACCGGTGCCTTCCCGAATCAGCTTTGCACCAATGAAGTAAATAACAAGTACCACAAGTGCAATCGCCAATATAATCACTGCGGCACTACTTGTCTTTCTTCTGATTTTCAGCTTTTCTTCACAAAATCTCACCATGGGGCTTGCAATCCAGGCAATAACCCATCCGCATATAAATGGTGTAAAAAAAACTGCCACCTTGGGAAGTACATATATAATCAACAAAATTACAATCACTGCCAATACCAGATTGGTAACAGCCTTCAAATACTTGATTTTAGACCCTTCCATTACTTTTCTCCCCGGTTATTCTGTATCTACTTCGTTTTCTCCCTTGAATTCTTCTACAATCCGGTCAATAATATCGTAGATTTCCTCCCGACCCTGCTTACTGGTTGCAGAAAATGGAATTACTATAGTTTCTTTCTCCACCTGTAAGGTTTCCTTAATCAGCTTGACCTGCTTTTGTATCTGGCTGCGGTTAATCTTATCCAGCTTGGTAGCAATAATAATTGGATGATAGCCATTATTGCACACCCAGTCATACATAATGCGGTCATTCTCCGATGGCTTATGGCGAATGTCAATCAACAAAAATACTGCCTTCAGCATCTCTGATCTATGAAGATAATCCTCAATCATCTTACCCCACTGTGCCTTCACATTCTCATTGGCATTAGCGTAGCCATATCCCGGCAAATCCACATAATAAATATCATCATTGATATTGTAGTAATTGATTGTCTGAGTCTTTCCGGGCTGGGCACTGGTTCGAGCCAGAGATTTACGATTCATAAGGGCATTAATCAGGGAGGACTTTCCCACGTTACTCTTTCCCGCAAAGGCCACCTCCGGTTTTGTATTCACCGGAATTTTACTGGTAATGCCACATACCGTTTCCAAATTTACACTTCTAATAACCATATCTATCCTCGTCTATGTAAAGAAAACGCCGCTTTGAAGCGGCGTCTCTACGTTTACTCATTATAAATAATAATCGGTTTTTCCGTTCCTTCTACAGTACCTCTGGTGATAATACACTTCTGTATCTCATCATTGGATGGAATCTCATACATCAGCTCCATCATGGAATTCTCCATAATAGAACGAAGTCCTCTTGCACCGGTCTTGCGCTCGAATGCTCTGTCCGCAATAGCAGCAATGGCATCTTCCTCGAATGCCAGCTCTACATCATCGAACTCAAACAGCTTCTGATACTGCTTAATCAGCGCATTCTTCGGCTCCTTTAAGATTCTTACCAGAGCTTCCTTGTCAAGTCCCTGAAGGGATACATTGATAGGAACACGTCCTACAAACTCTGGAATCAGACCAAACTTTGTCAGATCCTGAGGAGTTACCTCAGCTAACAGCTCACTGATTTCCTTGGTGGATTTCTGACCAACCTCGGTATTAAAACCAATGGACTTACGATCCAAACGTGTCTCTACAATCTTCTCCAGACCATCAAAGGCACCACCACAGATAAAGAGAATATTGGAGGTATCAATCTGAATCAGCTCCTGATGTGGATGCTTTCTTCCTCCCTGAGGTGGCACACTTGCCACAGTTCCCTCAATGATTTTAAGGAGTGCCTGCTGTACACCTTCACCGGATACATCTCGGGTGATGGATACATTTTCGCTTTTCTTAGTAATCTTATCAATCTCATCGATGTATACGATACCAAACTGCGCACGCTCTACATCATAATCAGCCGCCTGAATCAGCTTCAGCAGAATATTCTCTACATCTTCACCTACATAACCAGCTTCCGTTAAAGTAGTTGCATCCGCAATGGCAAATGGTACATTAATAATCTTCGCCAGTGTCTGCGCCAAATAAGTCTTACCGGAACCAGTAGGTCCAATCATAATGATGTTACTCTTTTGGAGCTCCACCTCATCGATTCCCTTGGGTGCAGTTACTCTCTTATAATGATTGTAAACTGCTACAGATAATACTTTCTTGGCAGTCTCCTGACCAATTACATACTCATCCAAAAAAGATTTAATCTCCTTTGGCTTTAACAAATTAATATCACGACTATCAAAGCTGTCCTCATCTACGTTCTCCAGCTCCTCTTCCAGAATCTCCGCGCATACATCAATACATTCATCACAGATGAATACGCCTTCCGGACCGGCAATCAGCTTGCGAACCTGGCTCTGTCTTTTACCGCAGAAAGAACATCTGATGTCGCTTCCTGACATTTTTGCTGCCATCTTTCTCCTCCCCACTTAAGTCCATACTTAAGTACTTTTAAGCCTGTGAATGTGAGGTAATTACCTTATCAATCAGACCATATTCCTGCGCTTCTTCCGCAGACTTCCAATTATCTCTCTCTGTGTCTGCACACACCTTCTCATACTCCTGACCGGTGTTCTGTGCAAGCATTCTATTTAATTTCTCTTTCGTCTTTAAAATGTGCTTTGCAGCAATTTCAATCTCGGTAGCCTGTCCCTGGGTTCCGCCAAGTGGCTGATGAATCATAATCTCAGCGTTAGGAAGGGCATATCTCTTACCCTTTGCACCACCTGCAAGAAGGAATGCTCCCATACTTGCTGCCATACCGATACATACAGTAGATACATCACACTTGATGTACTGCATAGTATCGTAGATAGCCATACCTGCGGTTACACTTCCACCCGGGCTGTTAATATATAAGTGAATATCCTTCTCAGGATCCTCAGACTCTAAGAATAATAACTGTGCTACCACTAAGCTGGCAGTCACCTCATTAACCTCTTCTCCCAAGAAAATAATTCTATCCTTTAACAATCTGGAATAAATATCGTAAGATCTTTCACCCTTGCTGGTTTGTTCAACGACGTAAGGTACTAAACTCATTTCTCTACCTCCAAAAACAAAATTTTCCATTCAATTGTAATCCACATGGATTTTCTTTTCAACCATAAAACAGAGGATTTAAGAAAAACTTAATCCTCTGTTTCACCTGTCTTTATTTATTCCATATAAATCTTATTCTTCAGTAGCTTCTTCTTCCTTAGCTGCCTTCTTTGCACGTGGCTTAGACTCCTTTGCATTCTCTACAACGAAATCAACTGCCTTTGCAATAGCAAGATCTTCCATAACCTGCTTCTTGCCTGCTTCGCCAAGTAATTCCTTAACCTTATCATTCTCCATCTTGTAGCTTTCAGCCATCTTGGTTACTTCTGCATCGAAGTCCTCTTCGGTAGCAACGATGTTCTCAGCAGCAACTACTGCTTCTAATACAAGACGAGACTGGATTCTCTTCTCAGCCTGTGGCTTAACCTGTGCAATCATAGCGTCCATGGTTAAACCGGTGAACTGCATATACTGCTCCATAGAAAGACCCTGTGCCTGAATTCTCTGAGCGAACTCCTCCACCATCTGTCTCTGCTGGGTCTCCACCATAGCCTCAGGTAACTCCATCTTCGCATCAGCGATGATTGCGTCGATAACTGCCTCTTCCTTAGCGTTCTTAGCATCGTTTTCCTTCTTCTCTGCTAAGCCCTTCTTTACACCTTCTCTATACTCAGCTAAAGTATCGTACTCAGATACTTCACTTGCAAACTCATCATCTAATTCAGGAAGCTCTTTTACCTTGATTTCCTTAACAGTACACTTGAAGATTGCAGCCTTTCCAGCTAAATCTTCTGCATGATACTCTGCTGGGAAGGTAACGTTTACTTCTACTTCCTTACCGATTTCAGCACCAACAAGCTGCTCCTCGAAACCAGGAATGAATGCACCGGAACCGATAGTAAGAGGATAATCGGTACCCTTGCCGCCTTCAAAAGCTACACCATCAACAAATCCTTCAAAATCGATAACAGTCATATCGCCATCCATAACTGCTCTATCTTCTACAGTAATGGTTCTTGCGCTGTTTTCTCTTTCCTTGCTGATTTCAGCGTCGATTTCTTCGTCAGTAACGGTAACATCAATCTTATCAACCTTTACACCCTTGTACTTACCTAAAGTAACTTCCGGCTTTAATGCAACCTCTGCGGTAAAGATGAATGGCTTGCCAGCTTCTAACTGAATTACATCAATCTTTGGAGAAGAAACGATTTCTTCACCGCACTCATCATATGCCTTCTCGTATGCAGTAGGAATTAAATCGTTGGCTGCATCCTCGCAGAATACATTCTTACCATACATCTGCTCAATCATCTTACGAGGAGCTTTACCCTTACGGAAGCCCTGGATGCTGATTTTGTTCTTATTTTTCTGGTAAGCTGCTTCCATAGCCTTGTCTAATTCTTCAGCAGAAACTTCGATAGTAAGCTTCGCCATGCTGTTTTCTAATTTTTCAACCTGTAAACTCATTGTTACATTTCCTCCTTGTTTACCTGTGGACATAATCACACTCATTTTGCGATTATATCATAAGTATGTCTTATCTGCAAATGTTTTTCGCTACAAAAACCGCAAAAAATGCAGATTTTACCATAATATTTTCAAAATCTCTGCAAATAATAAATATCGTGATAAGCAATAACGCTTATCTAAATCTTAAATCGGAGGTATTTTAATTATGTCAAGCAACAGATCTAACAGAATTGAAGTTCCTGAAGCAAAGGAAGCACTCAACAGATTCAAAAACGAAGTAGCATCTGAATTAGGTGTTAACTTAAAGGAAGGCTACAACGGAGACTTAACTTCTCGTGAAGCTGGTTCTATCGGTGGCGAGATGGTACGCCGTATGATTAAGAAGCAGGAAGAGCAGATGTAATCTGTGTAGGAGAAGGGGGAAGAGCTGTCACTGAGGTGACGGCTCTTTCCTTATTACCTTTTTCTAGACATGTAGAAAATGCTTTCTGTACGCACTAACCATCTTCCTACATCACCTCTCGCATCTTCTCAATCAGCGTAATATCCGCTGGCA
>F42_Fallow_Deer__coassemble_395_pt1 | contig 17807 bp, 19 predicted proteins | sample F42_Fallow_Deer__metabat2_low_PE_003 | metagenome-assembled genome bin F42_Fallow_Deer
TCCAGCATTTTTGAACAGTCTGCAAACGCAGGGGAGGTATTTCCCCAAGGCGTGCCTTTCAATTTTTGCAACAACCCCTTTTTATTCGAAGAAGGTAATAAATTGGTTCCCATTCTCTTCAAACCACTCTGTGGAATCGTTCATTCCTTTCTTATAAAGCTTTCCAGTGGATGGTTCAAAAATAACTACATTGAACTCATTAAACCCAGTAATCAGTACGGCTTCTCCATCACTTAACATGGCAAGTACCGGAATATCCCGATTAACAAAATACAGCATGGCATCCATTGGGCATCCAATCAGCTCCACAACCTGCGCATCCGACAAATTTTCACTGAGAATCTCCAGTACGCTCTGTCCCTGCGCCAAAAGCTCTCCACTATTGCAGCTGATTCCCTTAAATTTCAGTATAGTGTCCAGACACACTGCCAAGGAGGCTTCTTTCTCCACCTTTTCCGGCTCCTTAATAGCCATAATCTGATTTCTGGTCACTCTATTTCCCTTTATCCATATTGTTTTTCCGCTATCATCCATAATACTTCCTGACACATCATATGCGCTGGAAACTGCCTCCTGAGCACTGAGATAGATGCCCTGGATATCTCCGGCATGGTACACATAATAAAGTGGTGGCATATCCACACTCTCCAGCACCGTACTTCTAGCACCTTCGAACACCACTTCTTTCGGTGTCAATACCTTCACGCTCTTAGTATCTACGCTGCTGCGCACCTGAATCTGTACAATCTTCTCATATACATCCACTGCCGCCACCACAATCTTATTTTTTGTGGTCTTTTGCTCCATATTATTCATGATATGTTCCGGTGTAGTTTCCTCATACTCACCGTCTTCATCCCGAAGTACTCTGCTTAAGGTAATTTGATTTTCTTCAATCTCCAAATCCAGTGTATAGATATTTTCCTGCTGATACTCCTTCAAAAGCTGGCCGGCAGTATTTTTAATGCACACCTTGTACATAGGGAAAAATACAGCTCCTACCTCATCAACCAGAATATCCTCTTCCTTTGCAATACCATAGATAACATCCTCTCCCATAAAACCAAGAGGACGGATTTGCTCCTGAGTCCCCGCTGCAATAGTAAGCTTTTCACCGCTCTTCAGGTTCATGAGTCTGAGTTTATTTTCTTCATTCCATACAATAATCTCATGGGAATCGGAGATGACGATGGCATTGTCGTCCTGTACCGCCTCCAGCATAGTCCCAAGCTTCTCATTCACGTCCACTTCGTAAATAGTATGATCCAGATACAGATACAGCTGCTCATCCTTATCTAGGAATAAAAGCTTATCCAAATCATTTTTTAACACAGAAAACGGCTTATCATAGGGAATGTACACATGCTCCTCTATCGTATTTTTACTACTGTCATAACGATAAACCTGAATGCCCACTTCTCCCTCATGACGACCTCTGTTCATATATCCATAAACAGCAAATTCTACATTGCCGCCCTCGTCCACGCCCAGTATCTTGATATCGTGCTGATTATAAATATCAAGACTGGTCATATTCTCCGCATCATAAAAGCTAAAGAGTACCGCCAGCTTGTTGGTAGAGATATTGTAGCAGCAAAGCTTTCCGGCAACAGAGAACACTACGATACTTCCATCCTCGCTCTCTACCATGGGAATATCTTCTCCGGTAATTCCCAGCATAATCTTATCATTGGCAAAAAGGCTACTGCTCATTGCCGGAATCTGTGTCATAGTTCTTTCAAAATCCAATAAGTATATTCTATCCGTCGTATAACGGATACGGTAAAATTCCTCTACAAAGTAGTAGGTCGCTTCCTCTGCTTCCCCACCAGCAACCATACTACGAATCGTAAAGGAAGCTGTCTGGCTTGCCAGATCGCACAACGTAATGACTGGCTCCATCACCTCTTTTACCTGCAAATCTCCCCATGTCACCTGAGATAATTTGCTATGAATATTCACTTTATGCAAGGTTGTATTGTCTCCTTGGGAATTGGTCTCCAAATATTTGGTCAACTCCTGGGCAGCTTCCTCATCAAAGGTCTTCTCATGAAAATTCTTCACAAATGCAAGCTTTTCATCTGTATACATCCCATCTGCCCAAATCATCCGGGTATGGTATTTGATTTCTCTGCCACTCTCCTCTTTTATGAAGATAGTCAGGGCATATTCGATATTCTTTTCAATCAAATCCTTCACGGTAGCATGTACGGTAATTACGTCCTGCTCCACTTCATAATCCGTAATCGGTGTATGCTCAATCAGGCGTTCTCCGTCACTGCTGCGCACCTCTACGGCAATCTCCTCAATTACTTCCTCATAATCCGTAACAGTAAAATCCAGCTCCCTATTTTCGCCCAGCTCCGTAATACTTTCCCGCTGGTAAGTTACATCCATCTCCGCAAGATAACCATGCAGTTCATTATAGGCAATTTCCCCTTTCTGCATTGTTACAATAGGAAGGGTTGCTGGTCCCATTTCCATGGTCAGATTGCTGTTTCCCTTATTCATTATCCGGCTGCTGACAACCAGCGATACAAAGAAAACCGTAATAAATAACAAGGCTTTTGCTATAAATTTCTTCATTATTCGTTCCCTATATCTTTAAAGAGTTTCTCCAAAGTCGGTGCAATATGTAGCCCCTCCATCGTCTCCTGAATGGTGGTCTGTCCCGGCTTCATACTTTGTCTTGCTCCTCCGCCACGTTTTATCCCACGAATCAGCAGATTCTTGGGCGTATGCTCCATATCAATAAATTCCAAAATCTGGGTATCATATCCCTGCTGCTCCAATAAATTTGCCCGTACTGCATCCGTAATCAGTGCAGCCATACGCTCTTTTATCAGACCATATTTCAACACCGGAGAAAGCTGCTCATTCTTAATCTGCCGGTTTACTTCATGCTGGCAGCACGGAACTGCCAAAATCACCTGTGCGCCCCATTTTACCGCCTTTTCCAGCGCATAATCGGTAGCTGTGTCACACGCATGCAAGGATACTACCATGTCAACACTGTTTTCTCCTTCATAGGTGCTGATATCGCCCACTTCAAAGTGAAGCTTATCATAATTGCACTGTACCGCCAAGTCATTACAATGAGCTATCACATCCTTTTTCAAATCCAGCCCAGTCACTGCAATATCTCGTCCTTGCAATTCATGTAGATAGTAGTACATAGCGAAGGTCAAATAGGACTTGCCGCATCCGAAATCGATAATACGGATGGTTCTATTCTTAGGAAGTCTATCCAGAATATCCTCAATAAATTCCAGATACCTATTAATCTGGCGAAACTTATCATAGCGGTTTTTCGCAATTTTTCCCTCCGGGGTCTGTACACCAAGCCCTACCAGAAAAGGAACCGGCTCCCCTTCCTTTAAGATATACTGCTTTTCCCGATTGTGGGATAAATCCTTTTTCATGGGGTCTGCCATCGGCTGCAAACGTTTTACTTTCACAGTCATATTTCCCTTTTTACTTACCAGCACAGTTGCCTGCAGGGTGCTTCCCTTTATTTCTGCCTGCTTCATTTTGCCAGAAAGTGCTTCTATAATCTGAGCAGTCAGGTCCCCTGCATTGTAATTATGATGAAAGACCTGGGTGCCGCGGAAGAGCGTCTGCTGAAACAGAAGCTCTCCTTTCAGCTCCACCGGTCTGATTTTAATCTTTGTTGCGTATTCCTTGTCTGTAGTATTGCTCAGGATGATGTGCTCCAAATCACCATTCAACACATCCTGCAATACCTTCCGTAATTCTTCCATAAATATCCTCTTTTACATAATCCAATAGCTCTTTCTCTTGCCGTGGCGTCTCTTATACACCTCATTACATAATAGCACATAAATCAACGCTTCGAAATGCTCATCTTCTGCAATTGGCTCCATCCCTTCATTTGCTTCCTTACGCAAAATATCCACCATGGACACGGCAATTCGTTCCAGACTGAATCGGTCCGGGTATTCGTCATAAATCATACTGCCTTCATAATCCATCTTATCCAGCATTTCCATAACTCTTCCCTGATATCGCTTTACGCGTTCGGGATACATCTGACCAAAATACTCCAAATCCTTAATCGGATTACCTTCGCTTCCTTCCATTCCCGGATAAGTCATATAAAACGGCAAAATCCTACGGTTAAAATCCATATGATACCACCTGATTTCTCATTTATAATATCATATGCCGTAGGACTTATCATGTGATTTATTCAGAGCCTTGCAGATTTGAGAAGACAGACCGGGCAAGTTTACTTGCCAAGGGCTGCTTTATCAAATCTACATGGCGAGAAGCCATATAAAGGAACCAAAGGTTCCTGTCAAAAGGAAAGCCTCGCCAGAGGCGATTTTGCGAATGGCTCTGAATAAATATATTTACTTTAATACCTCAATACGTGCCACAGCTCTCATCAGTGCAGTCTGGGCTCTAAGCATATCCGTTTCCGGTGTTGCGCTGCGAAGACGTTCCTCTGCACGTTCCCTCGCTGCTTCTGCTCTATCCCTGTCAATCTCATCCGGCCATTCGATAACCTCTGCAAGAAGAGTTACCTTTTCCGGTAAAATCTCTGCAAAACCTGCATGCAATGCAGCTTCCTTTTCTTCTCCATCCACTTCGTAGATGGTCAGAATTCCCGGCTTTACAATAACTGTCATGGGGATATGCCCGGGCAAAACACCGATTTCGCCCTCTGAGGTATTCATTTCTACCATAGTTGCTTCGCCTTTATAGAATACTCTATCCGGCGTAATAATTTCCAAGGTAAAGTTATTATATGCCATAAAACCTTCCCTTCTGATTAGCTCTGGACTTTAGCCAAAACATCATCAATGCTACCTGCATTTAAGAAGTAGCTTTCTGGAATATCGTCATGCTTACCTTCCAGAATCTCTGCAAAGCCACGGATTGTTTCGCTAATCGGTACATACTTACCTTCCAGACCGGTAAACTGTCCTGCTACGAAGAATGGCTGAGACAAGAATCTCTGTACCTTTCTTGCACGGGATACAACCAGCTTATCCTCCTCAGAAAGCTCATCCATACCAAGAATTGCAATAATATCCTGAAGTTCCTTATATCTCTGAAGAATCTCCTGTACTCCACGAGCAACTCTGTAGTGTTCTTCACCTACGATACGTGGGTCAAGAATTCTGGAGGTGGACTCCAGAGGATCAACTGCTGGATAAATACCAAGCTCTACAATGGAACGGGACAATACAGTTGTCGCGTCTAAGTGAGCAAATGTAGTAGCCGGTGCAGGGTCTGTCAAGTCGTCCGCAGGCACATATACTGCCTGTACGGAGGTAATAGAACCACTCTTGGTAGAAGTAATACGCTCCTGAAGAGCACCCATTTCTGTCTGGAGGGTAGGCTGATAACCTACTGCGGAAGGCATACGTCCAAGAAGTGCGGATACCTCACTACCTGCCTGGGTGAAACGGAAAATATTATCAATGAAGAGAAGTACGTCCTTACCACCCTTATCACGGATGTACTCTGCCATGGTAAGTCCGGTAAGACCAACTCTCATTCTCGCTCCTGGCGGCTCGTTCATCTGACCGAATACCATGGTGGTCTTGTCAAGTACACCTGACTCTGCCATTTCATGATATAAGTCGTTTCCTTCACGGGTACGCTCGCCTACGCCGGTAAATACAGAATATCCACCATGCTCGGTAGCAATATTACGAATTAACTCCTGAATAAGTACGGTTTTACCAACTCCCGCACCACCGAACAGACCGATTTTACCACCCTTCTGGTAAGGGCAGAGAAGGTCAACGACCTTGATACCAGTCTCTAACAGCTCTTTCTCCGTGGACTGCTCTTCGAACTTTGGAGCAGCTCTGTGAATCGGCTCATAACCAACTTCCGTCGGCTCCGGTTTATTGTCGATAGGCTTACCCAGAACGTTGAAAATACGTCCAAGGGTATTCTCACCAACAGGAACGGAAATAGGAGCACCTGTTGCAACTGCTTCCATACCACGCACGAGACCATCCGTGGTATCCATAGCGATACAACGTACAGTGTCATCACCTAAGTGCTGTGCTACCTCTACGGTAAGCTCACCGCCGTTCTTACGCTGGATTACAATTGCTTCGTTAATTTCAGGTAGGTGTCCGCTTTCAAAACGAATATCCAAAACCGCACCAATAATCTGGCTGATTTTTCCTTTATTAACTCCTGTCATAATCTGTTAATATCCTTTCTTATATCGCCGTTCTATGAAATAGCTTCTGCTCCGGCGATAATCTCTGTTAATTCCTGAGTAATAGAGCCCTGACGTGCTCTATTGTATTTAAGCGTCAAATCACTAATCATTTCTTCCGCATTACTGGTTGCGTTATCCATAGCCTGCATACGGGCACCATTCTCACTGGCAAGAGCCTCTACAAGACCTCCATAAATGAGACTGGTGATATACTTCGGAATCAGCATATTCAGTGCTTCCTCTTCCTCCGCTTCAAAGTTCATCAGTGCCCTGTTTTCTTCATCCTCTGTCAGCTCCTGTGCCTGAACAGGTAACAGCTTCAGAAGAGTGGGTACATGGCTCACAGTATTTTTGAATGCCGTATATGCCAGATAGATTTCTCCGATTTCCCCTTCCTCGAAGGCTTTCAGAAGCTCATCGCAAAGATGCATTGCATCTCTGTAGCAAGGTGCTTCCATAACTTCCGGCAAATCCATCCTAATCTCATATCCGTCTTTGGCAAGGGCATCCTTACCCTTATTACCGATGGCGTAAATCAGTACATTATCTCTATCGAAACCTTCCTGATTTTTCACCAGCTTTACGAGGTTGGAATTATAACCGCCTGCCAGACCTCTGTTAGAGGTAATGACAATAACTGCCTTTTTCTGAGACTCAGCCTCTTTTAAGTACTTGTGGTCAACGCTTCCGGCTCTAGCCAGAATACTGTGCACAGTACTGTACATACATTCAAAATAAGCTTTGGAACGCTCTGCATCGGCTCTTGCGCGCTGCAGTTTAACGGTAGAAACAAGCTTCATGGCTTTGGTAATCTGCTGCGTACTCTGGACGCTGCTTTTGCGACGCTTAATGTCACGCATTGATGCCATATTCTACTCCTTTACTATTTAGCAACTAGTTCACTCCCGCGCCATTCGCGAGCAACAGTTCACTCTCGCGCCATTCGCGAGCAACAGTTCACTCTCGCGCCATTCGCGAGCAACAGTTCACTCTCGCGCCATTCGCAAAGGCGACTCCGTCGCATTCCCGCTGCTTACGCAGCTAACTTTGCTCATAAACTTGGCGCTCCCTTCGCTAGTTCAAATGTCGCAATCATTATGCAAGCATATGATTGCCGCCATATTGACTAGCAAGTGAACTGTAATCATTTAAACTGTGCTTTAAACTCTCCAATCGCAAGAATAAGCTTTTCTTCCATTTCGTCGGACAATACCTTATCTTCCTTGATGGAACGAGGAATCTCTGCATACTTGGTGTCAATAAACTCAAAGAATCCCTTCTCAAATCTGGTAATGTCTTCTACTGGAATATCCAATAAATATTTCTTGGTTACAGCATAGATAATGAGTACCTGATATTCTACAGGCATAGGCTCATACTGCTTCTGCTTTAATACCTCTTTAATTCTTTCACCCTGTGCCAGCTTCTCCTTAGTATCTGCGTCCAGCTCGGAACCGAACTGTGCAAATGCTGCAAGCTCACGATACTGTGCCAGCTCCACACGAATAGGTGCGGCAATCTTCTTCATTGCCTTAATCTGTGCCGAACCACCAACTCGTGATACGGAAAGACCTGCATTTACCGCCGGACGGAAACCTGCATTGAACATTTCTGTCTCTAAGTAAATCTGTCCATCGGTAATAGAAATAACATTGGTAGGAATGTATGCAGATACGTCGCCTGCCTGTGTCTCGATGATTGGAAGTGCTGTTAAAGAGCCTCCGCCGTACTCTTCGTTCATTCTGGCAGCTCTCTCAAGAAGTCTGGAATGAAGATAGAATACATCACCGGGATACGCCTCTCGTCCGGGTGGACGACGAAGCAGTAAGGAGAGTGTACGGTAAGCCGTTGCATGCTTACTTAAGTCATCATAGATAACAAGAACGTCTTCTCCGTTCTCCATCCACTCTTCACCGATTGCACATCCTGAATATGGTGCAATATACTGAAGTGGTGCCAGATCACTTGCAGTAGATACAACTACGGTAGTGTAATCAAATGCCCCAAACTCCTCTAATGTCTTTACGATATTTGCTACGGTAGATGCCTTCTGACCGATTGCAACGTAAATACATTTTACATTCTGTCCCTTCTGGTTAATAATGGTATCCAGAGCAATTGCAGTCTTACCGGTCTGTCTGTCACCGATAATAAGCTCACGCTGACCTCTTCCGATAGGAACCATGGAGTCAATTGCCTTAATACCTGTCTGCAGTGGTGTATCTACTGATTTTCTGGTAATAACACCGCTTGCTACTCTTTCAATCTGACGATATTTATCTGTCTGGATAGGTCCCTTACCATCGATAGGCTGTCCCAGCGCATTTACAACACGTCCCAGGAGTGCATCACCTACCGGAACCTCTACTACCCTGCCGGTAGTCTTTACCGTATCGCCTTCATTGATGTTCTTATGGTTACCGAGAAGTACCGCACCTACGTTATCCTCTTCCAGGTTCAGCACCATGCCGTATACTTCGCCGGGGAACTCTAAAAGCTCGCCCTGCATCGCATTTTCAAGGCCATGTACACGGGCAATACCATCTGCTACCTGGATAACCGTACCCACATCTGCAACATCCAATTCAGACGCATATCTTTTAATCTGTTCTTTAATAACAGAACTAATTTCTTCTGGTCTTAAATTCATGGACTCACAATACCTTCCTTTCAATTCAGTTCGCCCAACTGGATTTGTAATAATTGCTTTTTCATCTCCAGAAGTTTTGTTCGAACGCTGCTATCCACCACTCTGTCCTTAATACGGATAATCATTCCACCGATGATATCCTCATCTACGCAGTAATGCATCTCCATTTTCTTATAGGCTGTGGTTTGAAGCAATCTCTGTTCCACCTGTGCCTGCTTTCCGGCATCAAGGGGAATCGCGGTAGTTACATACGCAACACCGATTCTTCTCTCTTCCTTCACCCTGTCTACAAAGTAGGAAAAGATGTTATTAATATCGCGATAACGCTCTTTACTTATCACAAGCTTTAAAAAGCCTGCCATCTCTTTGCTGACACCATCTCCGAAAACTGTATCCACAATTTCCTGCTTTTCTGCTTTGGAAATCTTGGGATGCTTCATCAGCTTGTCAAATTCCGGATTCTCCTCCAGAATCTTCACAATCCCCTGAACCTCCTCCAGATACGCATCAGTCTTCTGCTGTTCCATTGCTAAGTCAAAGAGTGCTTCACCATAGATTTTCGCTACTTGCTTAGCCATGTATCCTCACCTAATTCCTTAAGAGTCTCATTTAACAGCTCTTCCTGAACTTGTGCATTCATGGATGCTGCTACAATCTTACCTGCCATAGCGGAAGCCACTGTGATAATCTCCTGCTTCACCTCATCTGCCAGCTTCTGTTTCTCCAGCTGTGCCTCAGTGCGGGCTCTTTCCATAATGCGAGCAGCTTCTTCCTTTGCCTTGGCAATAATTGCATTTTCATTTTCAAGACCTCTTTTTCTGGCATCACTAAGGATTGCTTCCGCCTCCTTATTTACCTCTGCCAGCTTGGCCTCGTATTCACTTTTTAAGCTGGCTGCTGCCTCACGATTCTGCGCAGTCTCTTCCAACTCATTCTTAATCTTATCTCTTCTGTCCTGAAGCATTTTACGTGCCGGATTAAAAAGAAGATAGCTTAACAAAATAAACAGGAAGAAAATGGCAATAATCATAAGCGTAGCATCCGCTAAAAGCTGCCAGTCCAGATTAAATAATCTTTCCATGGACTCTGCTCCGGTTAATATGATCATTGAAAACCTCCATTCCTTCTAAGTAATCGTCTTAGAATTAAGGTACTAAAGGCTTTACGAATAAAAGTAACATTGCGATTAACAAACCATATAAACCGGTAGTCTCTGCTACAGCCTGACCTAATAACATGGTAGACATGATGTCACCCTTTGCACCCGGGTTACGTCCTACTGCTGCTGCTGCCTGTCCTGCCGCATTACCCTGACCGATACCAGGTCCGATACCTGCGATAACTGCAAGTCCTGCACCAATTGCTGAACATCCTAAAATAAAGTTTGTATTAAATTCCATTATAATTCACTCCTTTTTATTTTTCTTTAACTAATCAGAGCTCATTCGCAAAACACCGCTGCGCGGCTTACTTTTTGCTCCTGTATGGTTTCTCACCATATGAATTTTCAAAAATATGTGCATTCATGCAAGCATGATGCCCACATTTTATAAAATTCGCATGGCTCTGATTCGTTACGCATTATCTCCAACTTGGTCGGAAATATAAGTCATTGTTAACATACAGAATACATATGTCTGAATTGCCCCGGAGAACAAATCAAAGTACACATGCAGTGCTGCCGGCCACGCAGTAGCAATCCATCCCAGCAAGCCATATATCAGAGCCATCATTACGGTTCCTGACAATATGTTTGCAAACAAACGCAGGGATAAGGAAATTGGAACTGCAATTTCACCTATCAGGCTGACCACAAACCAAATTGGCAGCCATGGCGGCAGGGGCGAACACATCCCCACCCAGATTTCCTTCAGAGAATGATATTTAAACTGTGCGAAATGTATCAGAATAAATGTCAAAATTCCCAAAGGAAGGGTTACTCCATAGTCCGCTGTCGGTGGTCTAAGCCCCAGAAGTCCCGATATATTGCTGAACAGAATAAAAATAAATACCGTTCCAATATAGTTTCTGTACTTCGGTGCCGCCTTTCCCATGGTTCCGTTCACCATACCGTCCAGCTTCTCTACAATCAGCTCCACTACATTCTGAAAACCGCTCGGAATCTCTGCTGCCTTTCGCATGGTAATGTTAGCTGCAATTGCAAAGCCAACGAGAATCAGCATGACAAACAAAATCGACACATGTGTCGTTGTTATCCACACTTCGTGACCAAAAAACTTGTACTTGAAGATTCCATGTACCATAAAGTCAATGTTGTCTGCGGCAGATAACAATAGTCCATGTCCCATTGTCTCACCTCCTTCATATGAAATTTAAACGCATCTTTCAGGGTTATACTTCATCATCCCAGGGGATTGCCTCCGGGACAGGATCTGTCTCCCGAAAAATAAAATTGCAAAATTTATGAGTAAACGGCTGTAAATAAGCCGCTACTTTCAATGTTAACAGGCCTATGAAGGCATATATAGGATTCAGCACCTTCGTCACCATCAAGATTCCCAAAAGCAATGCCCAGCAAAAGTAACGAATCATGGCTGATTTCGTAGCCGCTCCATATGCCCCTGCACCCATGGATAATGCTCTATCCAGGGAACGATACATGTGAACTGCACTTATCATCGCTGCTGCCACGCCAAGCCACATGGCAATAGAGAATTTCAAGGCTTCTTCCACACAAAAGAGCCCCACCATCTGGATTACTATTCCCAGAAACAGAATTCCCATAATGAGCTCCAACAGTGCCCTGTTAATCCCTTTGACTTTTTCCAACATCTTTCTGCTTACGCTCCACTATTTTTTCTGAACTTTCTTTTCCCGGCGTCTTCCAAAAGTTTCTCATAATAATATACACATTTCGAAATCCGGCAATCGCCCCCACAAAAAAAAGAACTACCACTAGGTAAGATGTTCCAAGCTTCCTATCCAGCCACAAGCCCAACGCAGACATCAGGCAGATAGGAATAATCATATTAATGCCAAACTGGCTAATCATGGCCATTGCACGATACACTGGCCGGTAGTCTGTTTTTCTTTTTCTCATACCTCAAATTATACTCATTTTTCCCAAATAAGTCTAGCAAAATAGGACTATTTTCGTGAATTTTCCATTAATTTGTTGAAAAATTCCATTCAAAAGCGTAGTATCTAAATATACAATCACATAGGAGGAATTTACCATGGAGAAGTTACAGATTTTTCGCAAGCGTTTTATTCCCGATGAATGTATTTTACTCAAGGATGATATTATCATTCACAAAGACGATGAACATATTATTACCAAATGGCAGACTTTAAATCCAAAGATTACCTTTGCAAGAGGCGTATCCTGCTATTTCTTAAACGAAGGATACAAAATCAGTAAGATGTATCGCCATGACGGTTCTTTGCTCTATTGGTACTGCGATATTGCCCAATTTGATTATGACAGTGCCTCTGGCATCTTTACAATGACAGACCTTCTGGCTGATGTAATTGTATACCCGGACGGCAGATGTAAGGTGGTAGACCTTGACGAACTATCTCAGGCACATGCATCAGGAATGATTACAGATGCCCAGCTTCACGCCTCTTTAACTCAGCTGAATAACCTGCTAACCTATATTTACAAAGATAAATTTGACCAATTACAGGCTATAATAGAAAACCTCGGGCTCTAGTCCCGAGGTTGTGTTAATCACAAATATTATGCGTCTCTATCCAAAAGATTACAAATACACTTTCCTACAATGGTCAGAAGCTCCACATCCGCATCGTTCCATTTACGGCTGGTTCCCAGCACGTCGAAGGATACCCATGAATGAGGACGATTATCTACCTTACCGATACACTGTATAGTAGCTCCAATATCACTCTTTTTAAACTCCACATAGATGTCCGGCAAAACGGATACCAGCTTTGCGGCTTTATTCTCAATGTATACCCCATCTTTGCTAAACATTCTTAAGTATTTCTCGTTCTGCAATAGATTATGTACACCATTCTTTCCCAGCGGATGTCCTTCGGTACCGCATACATAGGTTAATCCATAGTCACTACATACAGAAATCGCATCAATATCCAGTACCTGGCAAATCGTGGTGAGCACATCACCATTTTTCAAATAATCAATTCCGCTTACCGTAAGTCCACAGAACAATTCACTTAATGCCTTTGTCTTCTTTTCCTTAGAAATGGTATACTTGACTGCATTTAAGTGCTTATCACTCTGCTCATAAGAGCCGTGAAGCTTCTCATCATAAATAATATGGCGATTCTTTCCCTTTTCCTTGGCAATATATAGTGCCTTGTCCGCCTTGCTCATCAGCACTTCATAATCCGTACCATCATCTGGATACTTCGACACACCTATGGATGCAGTAACCTTTAGATTAGGTGAAAACTCGTAGTAGAAGCCGCGTACCATGGTTTTTAAGAAGTTACGAAGCTCTTCCCTTTCCCCGATACCATCGATAAAAAGGTAGAACTCATCACCGCCAAATCGACCCACAATACCGCGCCTTCCCAATGTTTTCTTAGCGATAGTAGCCATACGACTGATTACTTCGTCACCAAAGAGATGACCATAGGTGTCATTGATAAACTTGAAATCATCAATATCCATCATAACAATCCAGCGAACTTTACCATCCTTCTTACGAAGCTGTTCCAAAGAAAACTCTGCAGCCGCACTCTTATTGAGCAGTCCTGTAGCAGCATCCTTGGACGATGTTTTCAAGAAGTATTCTTCTTCCTCTTCTTCACTCTGGTTTACCGGTTGAAATACACCAATCATAAAGTTGCGGTCATTTCTCATCTGAGCACCAAATACCTTACATGGTATTTCATCACTACCCTGGGGTCTGGTAAACTCCATCTCAAAGGTCATAGCCCCATCCTTCAGGTACGTCACAAAACGATTCATCTGCTCAATCTCAGATAAGTCTCTCTTCATACCCTCTTTCTTACCCATGAAGAATGCATCTATATCTACATCCAGAAGCTTGGAGGCCTGTTCGTTGGAATATCTGTAAACAATGAAATTATTGGAATTAATATTATATTCAAAGAAAAACAGCTTCGACCAGCTCAGGAAATTACGATACTTAATCAGCCACTCCTCTGCCTTATCATTACGAGCCTTCAGCTGTCTGTAGTCGTACATGGTTACTTTATAAAGATGTTCTCCTTCATTCTCAATACGGGCAGAGTTCTCCGCACGCATAAAGATATGGTATATTCTTCCATTGAGATTATCGATGGTAGTAATACACTCCATCGGCTCTTTTATTAATCCGCTGATTCCTTTCAGCATGTCTGCTGCTTCCTTGCCCATGAAATCCGTAACAGGGAGCATGGATTTGGTGTCTACAAACTGATACCATCCCTCCGTAGCATACGCCACAGTCATATCCTGACGAACATACAATTCGCAGTCAAAAATTCTGTTCTTGCCTTTTCTCTGTATACTGTTTATAGTGTCTTCCATACGTATTCCTCGCATCGTATTATTGTATTGTTTAGGTATTCTTTCCGTTCAGAACCGATTCGCAAAATCGCTGCTTCACAGCTTTCCTTTTGCATACTCCATTTCACTCTTTCCGTTCAGAACCGATTCGCAAAATCGCTGCTTCGCAGCTTTCCTTTTGCTCATCATTTGGTTCTCACCAAATGGTTTTCAAAAATAATGGTCTTACAAGCAAGCTTGACGCCCCTCATTTTTGAAAACCGCTCGGTTCTGAACTAGTAGAATATATGTCCTCCGATAGAAATACCGGTAAGTCCTTCCACCGGAGTTCTAAAATACACACAATTTCCTACATTAGTTACACCGGACATGGCTTCATCTGCCGCTTTATAACATTCTGCAGTAGCCTTGTTATAAGTAAGTGCCAGTGCCAAACGTCCATTCAAAACCGGAGAGAACTGCTTTTTCTGGTAGATTACTCCCACCACGGTATCTGGATACCTGCTGCTGAGCACCCTGTTAATTACTACTGCGCCCACCGCCAGTTGTCCTGCATAAGGTTCTCCCCCGGCTTCGCAATATATCAGATTGGCTAATAGGTATCTGTCTCCCTCTGCAAATTCCACTTCGGAAATATCTCTCCAGGCAGAGTTGGCTGCCTGCTGAGACAAGGCAAGCTCCTCCTGATACTTTTTCTTAAGTGCCTCCAGGTCTTCATCCACCTTCTTCAGCTCATCTTCCCTTGCCTGAATATCTGCCTCTACATCCGAAATCTGATCTGCATAATCTGCAATGGAATTGCTAGTCTGGGCAATTAAATCCATCACCTTATTTTTCTCATTCTCTGCCAGAATCTGAAGCACATTTAATGCTTCATTCTCCTGCTGAAGTCTTGCTTCTTCCGACTCAATATACTCTCTGGTGGCAACAATATTGTCCAGCATTTCTGCATTGTATGCCGCCATACTCTCAAAATACACAGCCTGATTCAACATATTCGCAAAGCTTCCTGCGGAGAAAATCGCTTCAAATATATGTGTCTCTCCACGCAGATAATTAAATTGTATTTGCTTTTCCATGCAATCATACTGCCAGCTTTCCGTATTCCGTGCCTCTTCCAGAGACTGCTGCATCTGTGCTATCTCTGCCTCCTTCGCATCAATCTGGCTCTCCAAATCCGCAAGATGGTCACTGACCTCCTGCAAATCCCCATTCAGTTCTTCCAACCGGGTTTTTAAGGATTTCTGTTCTCCCTTTAAATCCTTTAAATCCTCTTTGTTCTCCTCGTTCTCCTTCTCCAAATCTTCCTTCATTTGCTCCTGCTGCTGATTTGCTGCAGGGTGGAGCTGGTCGCGTAAGAAACGGATGGAACGCTGCATACCAATATTGCAACGGACAAAAGCAAAGCTTTATATAATTTTTTACGATAAAGTCTTTCTCTTCTCAATGGAATATCCAATCCTTATAACTTCATTGATACTTCTCTGCCGGTTCTGTGGTAAGGTTCATACTTTACTCCGGCAGCGTCAAACATACGCTTGGAAGCAATATTCATCGGTGTTCCGTTGTATTTGTCACTGTCATAAACAACAGTTTTAATACCCGCCTGAATAATCGCCTTAGCACACTCATTGCAGGGGAATAAAGAAACATATAATTTCGTCCCTTCCAAAGAACCTCCCCTATAGTTCAAAATCGCATTTAACTCACTATGGGTTACATACGCATATTTGCTGTGGAGTTCGTCTCCCTCTCTGTCCCATGGAAATTCTTCATCGGAGCAGCCTGTAGGAAATCCATTGTAGCCCATGGATAAAATCTTATTGTCATTGCTTACAATACAGCAGCCTACCTGTGTATTGGGATCCTTGGAACGCATTCCGGACAGGTGTGCTACTCCCATAAAATATTCATCCCAACAAATATAGTCATTTCTTTTTTTCATCATTATTTTGTACCAAAAATACGGTCTCCGGCATCACCAAGTCCCGGGCAAATATATGCTGCATCATTTAAGCATCTGTCCAGATGTCCCACATAGAGCTGTACATCAGGATGTGCCTTCATAAGTCTCTCGATACCTTCCGGTGCAGCAATGATACACATAAACTTAATGTTCTTGCCGCCGCGCGCCTTAATGAAATCTACTGCTGAAACCGCAGAGCCTCCCGTTGCCAGCATCGGATCTACTACCACGATAGTTCTCTGATCAATAGGATTAGGAAGCTTGCAGTAATATTCTTCCGGCTCATGGGTCTCCTCGTTACGGCAAAGACCAATATGCCCCACCTTCGCTGTGGGCACTAACGTAAGCACCCCTTCTACCATACCAAGCCCCGCACGGAGAATCGGCACAATTGCCAGTTTTTTACCTGCAATCATGGGAGTCATGCATTTTTCAATGGGAGTCTCCACCTCCACATCCTCCAGAGGCAGGTCACGAAGAGCTTCATATCCCTCCAATACGGCAATCTCTTCTACCAGCTTACGGAACTCGTTGGTTCCGGTATTTTTATTACGAAGCATGGAGATTTTGTGCTGAATCAGCGGATGCTCCAGAATCGTTACATTCTTATAATCCTTGTACTGCATAACGGTCCCTCCTTTGTCATTCCCAGATACTTAACCCTCAATCAAATCAATTCTTCTCTGATGTCTTTCTTCACCTGAAAACTCTGTCCCAAGGAAGGTGTCCACAATATCAAACGCAAGATTGTCGCCAATCATTCCTGCACCAAGGGCAAGTACATTGGCATTGTTGTGAAGTCGTGTCATTTTCGCAGATAAGGTGTCACTACATAACGCACAACGTACGCCGGGAACTTTATTTGCAGAAATACTGATACCGATACCGGTAGTACAGATTACGATACCCTTTTCGCATTCGCCACTTGCCACTGCCTGTGCAGCTGCGCGTCCAAAAGTAGGATAATCACAGGAATCCAGGCTGTTACAGCCCACATCCTTGCACTGGTATCCTTTCCCTTCTAAATACTTTTTCACCTTTTCCTTTAATTCATATCCGCCGTGATCACTTCCGATTGAAATCATAATATTATCCTCCTATACTTCGATTAGCTGATGGCCTGCTGCCTTTAACAGCCTATTCATAATGGCTTGTCCCATTCCTTCCTGCCCAAAGCTCTCCGAATAGATGACATCCATATTTTCTTCATCAAATTCCCGCAAAATCCGGTACAGACTCTTCCCGATAGAAAGCTCGTCTGACCGTTTACCAACACTTTTTACGGAGCTGCCTATATATCGCCCGATGACTTCCTCAGAACCGATGATTCCCACCCTTTTTCCTTCTGCCATAGCTTCTTTAGCACTATCATTAATATACTCGATTACCGCCTCTTCTGCGCCGGAAATAATTGTCAGCTCCCCTTTTGGTGCGTAGTGGCGATATTTCATTCCCGGTGCTTTGGGTCTGTCACCGGTATCATTCCGAAGAATAGTACGGTCTACAGCAATCTCTC
>F42_Fallow_Deer__coassemble_396_pt1 | contig 17642 bp, 18 predicted proteins | sample F42_Fallow_Deer__metabat2_low_PE_003 | metagenome-assembled genome bin F42_Fallow_Deer
TGACAAGATATGGAATCGCATTGAGCAGAAGCTAAAGGGTGTCAGTGTACCAGAAAGTATTGGTTCTGACTATGTTCCTGCAAGTAGTACCGTAGTGTATTCAAAAAAAGTAGAGAGTATCTTGAAAAAATACGGTTCTTTAGAGTGCTTCTGGGAGCAGATTCGTGAAACTGTAAATACCTCTTTGGCTTGTATGATTCTGCATGAGGACAAAACAGCTCCGCAAGTTCATGTGATTTTTAAGTTTGATAAGGTGGTAAGTTTGGAAGATGTGGCTTCATCCTTGGATGAAATCTATATCAATGTACACGGAAAGCCAGAGGTAAGAACTTATACGGTAGATTACCTTTTCAGCAATCTGTTTGATTCCTATTGTTGTGCTATGAATTGTGATAGGTCGCATGGAGAAGGTGCTACTGCTCTACTTTTGAAAATCACACCTGCATTAGCAGAGTATTTAATCAAGTATGAAAATCTTATGGTTAATGAAACTTACAAAGAATATTTAAGAAAGGAACAGAAAGAACATGAAGAAAAATAACAACATGGATAACCCTGCCGATATTGCAGGGTTAATCGAAAATGAAGTAACAGAGGATATTGATTTGGATGTCAGTGAGGATTTTCCAAGTGACGCTATTGCAGATACTTCCAACGGTGTCAAGGGCTTGCGTGGCAGGGTTATGATGTATACTCAGAGAGTAGATATAATTATTAAGAATTTTGGCTCTATTGCCAATTTTGAGCACTTTGTAGAAAACACATTATGTGATACAAGCAAAGGGGATAGATTTGCAATGGTTTTACATAATATGGACAAAAGCTCTGTTGCAGGTAAGCTATTAGCAGACGACCATATCCATTTAGCACTTGAATTTGCAAACCCACACTATGTTACTGCTATCGTTAAGGCTTTACAGGACTACAGGGATGACGGTAGCCCAAATGTCCAGACTATAACCCTTTTTAAAGGTAATGTAGGTAATCTGTATAGTTACCTTTGCCATAGAACAAAAAAAGCGTCTAATAAGTATCAGTATGACCCTTCTATTGTAAAAGCTAACTTTGATTATGTAAAAGAGTTAGGAGATATAACAACAGCGGTAACAGTTGCACAAAAGAGCAAAGAAGCAAAAAGTAATATCGGTGTTGTTTTGGAAGAATTAAAGGCTAGAATCATCACCTTGCAGGAAGTTGAAAAATTACTTCCTGCTTCGGTATATGCTCAAAGCATAAACAGCATTCGTAATGTCTGGACATTAGCCATGAAGCTTGAAGCGGAAACATGGCGAGAAAGAAAGCTTGCTCTTAGAGAAAAGACTAAAATTATATGGGTATGGGGTAGACCTGCTACAGGTAAAAGCAGTTTTGGACGTGATTATGTGTCTAAAGACGGTAAAGATTACTATGTTGCAGGTTCTTCCAATGCTATGTGGGATGGTTACGAAAGTTATATGCACACAGCTTTAATTGATGAGTGCAGACCCGATATGTTTAAGACCTATCGTGATATGCTTAGTATATTAGACAATTATCAAGTTCGTGCTGTAGCCCCTGCCAGATACTACGATAGAGAACTTGCACTTGATACTATTGTTATTACTACGGTTTATAGTCCGTATGAGTTTTATCAGCTTATGGATATTAAGAACCCTGTTATTGATGAGTTTTATCAGTTAGAACGTAGAATTACAGAATGTATCTACATGGACGATTATTTTATGATGAACTCCTATTTCAATCCAGAAAGTCGTAAATATGAGGTTGATATAGATTCTCTGGTTTACAATCCATATTCAGAAGCCAGACGAGGTACTAAGAAAGTAACTACTGACAGAAGTAACTATTATGATGTAGTACATTCTGCCCCTATGGTATCAGCACATAATGAAGCTATGAATGAGGATGTTGACGAACCAGATACGGAAGAATCAGAATATGATGAGTATATGGATGATTACTATGATGATTCTACGATTGAGGATGCTCTAAACCTCATTGATGAAATTGATGATACAGACGAGATGTATCTGGATGATGATTTAGAATAAACGTCATCCCAAACAGTAAAGTACTACTTCCTGTAAGTGGTGCTTTGCTGTAAAAAATTTATTTTTTTTAGGGGTTGACGTTTTATGTAACCCATGATATTATAACTAAGGTTCGTGAGGGAATCCTACGAACAATATTGAAAATAATCCTACGAATGTAGGTGGCAAGCCCAGTGTTTATCGGACGTAACGAGGATGGATAGCTCAGTTGGTAGAGCAGAGGACTGAAAATCCTCGTGTCGCTGGTTCGATTCCGGCTCTGGGCATTTTTCATGTTCTGTAAACATCACTTGTGCAAGTGGTGTTTTTTTATTGTAACTGGGAAAATAGGCAGCGTATCTGCACAAATGGTCATTTGATAATGGTTAATCAGTGTTAAATGGAATAGCATATTTCGTCCTTGTCATTTTGTGTAGAAAAAAGTAAAAGTAAAGTGTCATTTTCCAAAAGTTCTCCATATGATATAGAGAGCACTAAATAATAAAGTGTTCAAAGGGGGAGATAAAATGGGTATTACAAACTCAAACAAAGAAATTAGTCTGGAGCGGATCGATTGTGGTGGACAATTTCAAGTAAGATTGTCGCTTACGGCGGAGCCTGGCATTAAGGAGAATCCTACGGATATTGTCTTGCTGTTAGATCGTTCTGGAAGTATGGCTGGAAGTGCACTTGCAAATTTAAAAAATGGGGCGAAGAAGTTTATTGAAATTCTTGACGAGTCAACGGATGGCTCAGAAGATGGACAGATTGGAGGAGGCAGTCATATCGGTATTGTCAGCTTCGCGGATACTGCGACGCAGGATACCCAGCTTATTACATCTGTGGCAACACTTAATGCTGCGGTAGATGCACTGACTGCCGGTGGTGCGACGAACCATGCAGATGCTTTTACAAAGGGGCTACAACTCTTTAATCCTTTATCCACCAATGCAAAGGTAATGATTATGTTTACAGATGGTGTAACAACTGCGGGAGGGGATCCGAATACCGTGGCAACGCTTGCAAAAGCACAGGGAGTAATCATCTACAGCATTGGTCTTTCCGGCAATGGGGGTATTGATGAACAGGCACTACGTGATTGGGCATCAGACCCAGATTCTGCCTATGTGGCAATTACACCGGATGATGAAGAGCTGGAAGAACTTTTTGAAGACTTGGCACAGAATATTTCCAAACCGGGAGCAACAGACATCGTGATTAATGATAGAATTGCGTCCTGCTTCCGTGTGACTTCTATACTGACTCCGACCAAAGGAACGGCAAGCCTTACCGGAACCAATTCAGTACGCTGGGAAATTGACGAGCTAGGTGTAAATCAGAGTGAAGGAGCAGTACTAGTGTTTAATGTGGAGCACATCGGACCTTGCTCCGGAACTGTGGAGGTAAATGAATCTATTACCTACAGCGACAATGAAGGTAATGTGGTGGACTTCCCTTCGCCGGAAATTGAGGTTGGTTGTGATGTGGTGGTTATTCCGGAAGGCTGTCCAGTGCCTGTAAATATCGTTCTTGAGGGTTGTGGTGATACGGTAGAGTATGATGCTGGAGAAGTAGGTCTGGATTCTCTGGGAGCTATTCTGCAGCTGGATGTGACCATTCAGGATGTCTGTCCGGGCAAAAGGGTGGCACTAGCAGTGATTCTGACAGAGGTGGATGAGAATAATGAAGAGTACAGCAGAGGCTTGAAAACACTTACTATTCCTGCCCACACGAGGGAAACTTGTAGTGATGTGACAGTGCGTTGTATCAAGTTCGTTTTACCAGAAGACTTGAATGTGTCCGGCACCATGTGTAGCGGACGAAATCTCAGAGCCAAATTTATTGCACATTATATCGACAATGATTTTGAGTGTTGTAGTTAGGTACAATAAATGTATGGAAAGAGCATCAGTTTTGATGCTCTTTTTTAATATTATATTGACAAACAATATTATATGACATATAGTATTATATAGAAGATAAAAGAAAGAGGAGAGGATAATGACATATCAATTGGCAGCACCACTTCTGGATGCATGTGTTCTTGGGATTGTCTCTGAGGGTGATGTGTATGGTTATACTTTAACACAGAAAATGAAGGAAATCGTAGAGTTGTCCGAATCTACGTTATATCCGGTACTTAGGAGATTGCAGAAGGATGGATTCCTTAGTACATATGACCAGCCCTATCAGGGAAGAAATAGGCGTTATTATACCATTACCGAGCAAGGACGGGAAAAGCTGATTTTCTATAAAAAGGAATGGGAGATATATAAAAGTAATATTGATCTACTTTTAGGAGGGGAGAATTATGAATAAGAAGAAGTATCTGGAAGAATTAAGTCGGCAATTAAGGCATCTTCCACAGGATGATAGATTGGATGCCATACAGTATTATACAGAATATTTGGAAGAAATGGGTATTGACGATGAGGCAGACGTGGTGGCTGTATTGGGGGCACCTAAGGAGATTGCTCGGGATATCATAGGAAATTGCACAGAAAAGCATCTGGAAAAGCATAAGGAAAAAGCCGGAGTAAAAAATTCCGCCACATTAATTTGGCTAATTATTTTGGGAATATGTGCATCTCCCATAGCAATCCCACTGGTGGTTGTAGCACTATTCGTAGTGATTGTATTGGTTATTGCCGGCGTAGTTTTGATTGGTTCTTTAATTTTTGCAGGGGTACTGGTTGCATTGGTAGGAGTCATGTGTCTGTGCATCACTTTTATCGCCTATGGATTCTTTAACAAGCTGCAATGTATTGGTTTGGGATTAATATGTATTTCCTTGGGCGTTTTATTTGTATTAGGTATTGTAAAGCTGTCCCAATTGTGCGTGAGAGGTATTGCACGTTTAATGTGTGCAAAGTAATGGATGTGGAGGAGTAGAAATGAGTAAGTTTACTAAATGTATTTTAACATTTTGCGGAATTGCCCTTTTGATTGGAGGCGTTCTCTTTGGTGTGGGGCTGTTTTTCGGGGAGAGGTCACAGCAGAATCCATGGTTTGGAGAGAATGTATGGAGGGATATGGATGTAACTGTAGATGGTGTAAAAGTATTCATCGGAGAAAATGCGGAAAGTATTGAAAAGAAAGAGGTGCTTGCTGCCTTCGAGAATATATATATGAAAGCGGAATGTGCAAATGTGTCGATTGTCACGGGTACAGAATTTCAGATTACCTGTACATATCCGAAGGATGAGATGCCGGAATTTAAAATAGAAAATGAAACGCTGGAGATAATTCAGGATAGACAGGAGGATTATACTAATACAGGAAATGTTACGCGAGCTATTATCATTTCTGTACCGGAGCAGACAGTGCTTAAGGACATAACACTTGAAAATGTGGTAGGTAATATTTCGATTGCAGATATTAACGCATATCGTTGCCTGACTACATTGACCACGGGAAATGTAACAGTGGATAATTCTGAAATTGATTGCTGCAATTTTACAATTAGTACCGGGAATGTAGATGTTACAGCTCTCGTGGCAGAGGAATGCTATTTATCCACATCAACTGGAAAGCTTGATATGGTCAGTAATGATGTAAAGAAATATGTGCTTATAAGCGGCGTAGGAGGCATCTCCTTAGATTTAGGTAAAGCAACATGTGATTATGCTATGGAGGCATCTACAAATGTAGGAAAAGTGTACATAGATGGTGAAGAATCTGGTTTAAAATACGAAGAAGAAAATGGAGAAGGAAACATCCGTCTGAGCGTGAATGTGGGTGATATCAATATCAAAACAAAATAAAACTCCCTATAAAAGGGAGGATGCCAAGTGAGAATCCTCACTTGGCATTTATTATGAAAAAGTTATTTATTTAAAACAAAAAATTGTGATAAGCGGTTGTTAATTCATTTATTTCTTTTCTGTTGTCTATGGTTAAAGTATACCCAGAATTTTTGTATAAATTATGGTGTTTAAATTAATATAAATTAAAGAATTTGTAAACAAAAAATGAACGACACGGTACTATGGTACTATGTCGCTCTTGCGTATAGACGTATTTAATATATCAAATATTAGAACTCGGCCATCTTTTCAGGTTCTGGATATTCAACGCCGAAAGTATCAACGGTCACTTTCTTCATAACCTGCTTCTCTAAAGGTCTGTCATTATAATCAGTTGCAGTTTCCGCAATCTTATTTACCACATCCATTCCTTCAATAACCTTACCAAACGCAGCATAGCCGCCGTCTAAATGAGGGGAGGTCTTGTGCATGATGAAGAACTGGGAACCTGCGGAATCAGGATACATGCTGCGAGCCATGGATAAAACACCTTCGGTATGCTTTAAGTTATTCTCAAAGCCGTTCTGAGCGAATTCGCCCTTGATGCTATAGCCTGGGCCACCCATACCGTTTCCGTTAGGACAACCGCCCTGAATCATAAATCCTCTGATGACACGATGGAAAATTAAACCATCATAGTAATTTTTGCTAACTAAGCTGATAAAATTATTAACGGAGGTAGGAGCGATTTCAGGATAAAGTTCACATTTGATGATATCGCCATTCTCCATTTCGAAAGTAACAACAGGATTCTGTGCCATGTCAAATCTCCTTTTCTTACAAGAATTAATCATGTATACTATAACTGAAAAAAGAGAGCGAGTAAAGGAAAAATTGCTGTGAAGTATTTTTTGAAGAACGTTATTTTGTTTTTAGAGCATTCCTATGCTCTGGCTTCCTGTATTTTGATGATGGAACACTGTAATGAGGCTGGTATCGGAATAGAGGTATTTAATGCTGCAGAATTGGACGAACAGCTTGGGATATATAGAGAACAGGCATTGTATATCAGTGACCATAAGGATTGCATCAAAGCATTTCTGGGCAAAGGACTGGCAACGTTAATTTATTACCATGAAAAGAACAAACAGGAATCATTTCCAAAGTGCAGGTATGCCATGGAGAATCCAGAGGATATTGATGTGGAATATCTGGAAAGGATTTTTCGCAGATATATGGGGCTTCCATGGGATATATTGGAGACGAAGAGGTGTAGACTACGTGAGACCACCGTGGGGGATGTGGAAACGTTTTGGGAGATGTATAAGGAGCCGGCAATAACTGCATATACAGAAGGGCTCAAATCAACCATAGAAGAGGAAGAAAGATACCTTCGAGATTATATTAATAGTGCCTATCACTTCTATGAGTTTGGTGTGTGGACGATTTGTCATAAGAAAACGGGAGAGATTTTGGGAAGAGCAGGCTTGTCTGTGCGGGATGGCTATGAAGTGCCGGAGCTTGGCTATGTAATTGGCAAGGAGTACCAGAGAAACGGATATGCATACGAGGTGTGTAAGGAAATATTGGAATATGCAGCAAATTATCTGGGATATACTCAGGTAGGAGCAATAGTTCATAAGGAGAATCAGGCATCCATAGGGCTTTTAAAGAAGCTGGGCTTTTCTTATGTAAAAGCTCATGATGATGTAATGGGCTATTATGTAGGACAACTACCCTTGCAAAGAATAACTATATTGTAGGTGTTCACGGAAAGGGAGGCGGGGATCAGCTGACCAAGGCACCAGAGGAGTATCGCGTAGGGGATATTCTGAGGCTGGTGGAGGGTGATATTGCCCCGGTGGCATGTCTTGACTGTAACGCAGAGGTATGTGCCCATACGAAGAATTGTCGTACCAGACCCATGTGGGACAAATTGAACTCTCTGATTAATGATTATCTGGATGGGGTTACCATAGCGGATTTGATGAAAGATATGAGCATATAAAAATGTGGCAGGGAGAAAATCCCTGCCACATTTTTCGCTTACTGTCCGTAGAAAATCTGTGCAATCGGAGAATCCGGTGAGAGCATTACGGTTTTGTTGCTGCCAATCATGGAAGCCTTCAGTGCATCTAAGCTTCTTACGAAGGAATAGAAGTCTGTTTTGGACTGGTCGGCATATGCTTCAGAAAGAATTCTCATGTACTCAGCTTCACCCTCAGCGATTAAGATTTCAGCCTGCTTCTCTGCTTCGGAAAGCATGACGGTTACTTCCTTATCGGTGGCGTTGCGAATAATCTGTGCCTCGGAGTTACCCTCTGCAGTATAGGTTGCGGCGATGTTGTCACGCTCGGAAATCATACGCTCGTATACAGCTTCCTTGTTGTCGCTGGGAAGGTCTAACTGCTTGGTTTCAAAGGTAAGAAGCTCAATTCCATACTGGTCGATAGTGGAGCCGATATTATCGATAACTGCCTGAGAAAGCTCACCATCTCTACCGGAAATCACCTGATCCTGGGTAACGCTGGAAATAACGTTCTTTAAAGAGTTATATACGATGGTGTCCAGACGATTTTCTGCATTAGATACAGAAGAGTTCAGAGTCTGTGCGAACTTAATGGGGTCTGAGATCTTCCATAAGATATAGCTGTCACAAATCATGGTCTTTTTGTCGCTGGTAATAACATCGGAAGATGCCAGGTCATATAAAAGTGTCTGCTTTGGCAGTGTATCTACGCTCTGGATAAAAGGAATCTTAAAGCTGATACCTGCTTCATCAATTACGTGGTCAATTTTACCGAACTGACGAATGATACTGTACTGATTCTCATAAGTAACTACGCAGCTGGAGGAACCAACTGCCAATAAAAGTACTACGATGACAGCTAAAAATATATTTCTAACTTGTTTCATTTTTATCTCCTTTATTCTACTGTGGTAGTAGTGTTAGTTGGTGCAGTAGTAGATTCTTCTACGGTTACGAAGGATTCGATAGGGTAGAAGGACTGTACGTCGCCGTTAGGGCTTTCGATGATAACCTTTAAATCAGGAAGAACTTCTTCCATGGTCTCATAGAACATACGCTGCTTGGTAATGGTAGGATTCTTTATGTATTCCTCGTACATTGCGTTGAAACGTGCCACCTGTGCGGTTGCTTCGTTAATACGCTCAGTCTTCTGCGCTTCTGCATCTTTAATAATTCTGTCGGCTGCTGCTTCTGCGTTTGGAATCTGTTCATTACGATATTTGTTGGCATTGTTTAATGTTGTTTCCTTACCCTGCTTTGCAGTTTCTACGGCCTTGAATGCTTCCATAACTTCCACTGTAGGAGGTTCAGAGTCCTGAATGGTGATATTTACAAGCTGAATACCTAAATCCTGCTCATCCAGCTTCAGAATAATTTCTTCCTTAATCTTACCCTGAATTTCATTCTTGCCGGTGGTAAGTACGTCATCTACAGGATAGCTGCCGATAACGGAACGGATACAGCTCTGGCTGATGGTTTTGAGAATCTTCACCGGTTCCTTGGAAGCATAGACTGCTTTTACTGGATCGGAGAAGCGGTATTCTACATAAAAGTCCACGTTAACGAAGTTATAATCAGAAGTAATCATTAATGACTCCGCTTCATTGCTGGCATCAGTAGATTCATCATAACCAATGGCGAAGCCCTGAATGGTGGTGTTCACTTTCTTTACCTGCTGAACAAACGGAATCTTAAAATGTAATCCCGGCTCGGTAACGGCCTTGGCCTGTCCGAAGGTAATCAGTACTGCCTGCTCCTGTTCCTTAATCTGATAAGTACCGCCGAATACCAGCGATGCAACTGCAAGTACCACAACGACGATACCTATTACCTTTCCAATCCCTGATTTTGCATTTTTCATAATATATACGTCCCCTTTCTATATGCAATCGGTTTTGTTCTGAGAACATAATATAATATTTTGAAGGTAAAAACAATTCTAAAGATAGCACGTTGCAAAATCTTAACGTGCAGAGTATACTTAAAAGGTGCATGGAAATGCATGATTAATCAGAGAGGGTTTGTAAAAATGAAGATTTATAATTGTTTTCCCGGCGGTAAGGCAAAGGCATTGACCTTTAGCTATGACGACGGCAAATTAGCAGATGAGAGATTAGTTTCCATCTTTAATAAGTATGGTATGAAGGGAACCTTTAACTTAAACTATGGTCTCATGGATAAGGATGATAACCGCATTAAAAAGGAACGTGTTGCGGAGCTTTATAAAGGACATGAAGTGGCAACACATACCATGACCCACCCTACGATTGAAAGATGTCCATTAAATCTGGTAGCAAAGGAGATTTTAGAGGATAGAGAGGGCTTAGAGGCACTGACCGGTGAAATGGTGCGCGGGCATGCATATCCCAACGGTTCCTATAGTGACGATATCAAGGATTTATTCCACAAGCTGGGCATTGAGTACGGAAGAGTGGTTCCAAGCAGACCGGACTACGCTCTTCCCAAGGATCCGATGGAGTGGTATCCTACCTGTCACCATAATGACCCTAAGTTAATGGAAATGGGACAGTTCTTTATTGATTTTCAGAAGAAGCAGTATCTGAAGCTTATGTATGTGTGGGGACACAGCTATGAGTTTAATGACAAGGATAACTGGAATGTCATCGAGGATTTCTGTGCACTGATGTCTGGCAGGGAAGATATCTGGTATGCAACGAACATCGAAATCATAGATTATATGAAGGTGCTGGACAGACTGGTATTTTCTGCCAGTGGTGATGCTGTGTACAATCCTTCTGCACAGAGCGCATGGATCTGTGTAAATGATAAGGACTATGTGGAAGTACCGGGTGGTACATGCGTTAAGTTAGCGTAGGCTTTAACCAAGAGAGGAGAATATATAATGGTAGTTCAGAAATTTAAAGATATGTTATCCGGTAAATCTGTCATCAGACAACTTTCCGAGTTTGCTACAAAGCGTGGCGAAGAAATTGGTTATGAGAATGTATTTGATTACAGCTTAGGGAATCCTTCCGTGCCTGTTCCACAGGAATTCACTGACAGAATGATTCACATGCTGGCAACCCAGAATCCCATGGCACTTCATGGCTACAGCCCAAGTCTGGGTATTACTTCTGTAAGAGAAGCTATTGCAAATTCTTTAAGTGAGAGATTCGGTGTTCCCTATAAGACGGAGCACATTTTCATGGCTTCCGGTGCAGCTGGTGCCATTGCCCATGCAGTACGCCTTGTATGTGAGCCCGGTGACGAGGTGCTTACTTTTGCACCCTACTTCCCGGAGTACAATCCTTACATAAATCACAGTGGTGCGGTGCTTAAGATTGTTCCACCACGTTTTGAAGACTTCCAGATTAATTTTGAAGCCTTTGAAGAGATGTTAAATGAGAAGACCATGGCGGTTCTTATCAATACACCAAACAATCCATCCGGTATTGTTTACTCTAAAGAGACCATCCAGAGACTGGCTGATACTCTCCGTAGAAAGCAGGAGGAGTATGGTCATGAGATTTTCATCATCTCCGATGAACCTTATCGTGAGATTGTATTTGAAGGCGTAGAGTGTCCTTGTGTATCCGCATATTATGAGAACAGCATTATGTGCTATTCCTTCTCTAAGTCCTTATCCTTACCGGGTGAGCGTATCGGATATGTAGCAATTAATCCGGCTGCAAAGGATGCGGACATCTTAGCGACCATGTGTGGACAGATTTCCAGAGGAATCGGACACAACTGTCCTCCATCCATCATTCAGCTGGCAGTGGCACAGGTGCTGGATAAGACTGCGGACTTAAGTGTATATGAGACTAATATGAACTTAATCTATAACTGCCTTATGGAGCTGGGCTTTACCTGTGTGAAGCCGGGCGGTACCTTCTACATCTTCCCGAAGGCACTTGAGGAGGATGCTAAGGTATTCTGCGAGAAGGCACTTAAGTATGACTTGGTACTTGTTCCGGCGGACAGCTTCGGTGCACCGGGCTACTTCCGTATGGCATACTGTATCGATACCGAGAAGGTGGAGAGATCATTGGTGGCTCTTCGTAAATTTGTGGAAAATGAGTATGGTACTCCGGCAGAAAATCAAGCACCGTAGGCATTTGATTTTACCCGGAGGACAACGATGAATCGAAGATTCAGAGTTTGGAGTAGAGGGAGAAGAGAATGTTAGAAGTATTAAAAGCAATTATTTACGGTATTGTAGAGGGAATCACGGAGTGGCTTCCTGTCAGCAGTACCGGTCACCTTATTTTAGTAGAGGAGCTGCTTCCTTTTGAGGGACTTTCCGAGGGCTTCTTTGATATGTTTGATGTGGTTATCCAGCTGGGAGCCATCATGGCGGTTGTGGCTTTATTCTGGAGCCGGCTGTGGCCCTTTGTGTTTTCCAAGAAAGCTCGCGAGGAAAACGGTGGAAAAGGAATCTTATCCTATGTAAAGATGGATATCATGACCATGTGGTTCAAAATTCTGGTTTCCTGTGTGCCGGCAGCAGTTATTGGCATTCTATTTGATGATGTTTTAGATGCGCTTTTCTACAGATATGAAGTAGTAGCTATTGCGCTGATTGTGTTTGGTATTGCATTTATTGTAATTGAGAATTGGAATAAGGGAAGAAGCTACAAAATCAATGCTCTTTCTGAGATTACCTACCAGACAGCTGTGTGGATTGGTGTGTTTCAGGTGATTGCGGCAGTGTTCCCGGGAACCAGTCGTTCCGGTGCAACCATTATCGGTGCGCTCCTTATCGGCGTGTCCAGAACCGTGGCTGCAGAGTATACCTTTTTTCTTGCAATTCCGGTAATGTTTGGAGCAAGCTTATTGAAGCTTTTGAAGTTCGGATTCGATTTTCAGCCACTGGAGCTGGTATGCCTCTTAACAGGATGTGTGGTAGCCTTTGTGGTATCTATTTTCATCCTGAAGTTCTTGCTGGCGTATATTAAGAAGCATGACTTCAAGGTGTTCGGCTGGTATCGTATCGTGCTGGGTATCGTGGTGCTGGTAGCGTTTGGGTTATTTTTGTAGTGAAGTTTGTTAAGGAGAGTGCGTTGCATTCTCCTTAATTGTTGCCACTAAGATGCGGTTTTTCTAAGGTTGACATAGTACTTTTGTTGGGGTATACTGAACACGAAAGTACTATGTCAACCTTTTTGAGGAGAAATATTGTTTTGAGAAAAACGGAGGAATTTACTATGGCAACGAAGAAGACCACTGTAGAGAAGACACCTATTGAGAAGGCATTAGAAGTAGCTGAGGTTGTAGAGACCAAGGAAGCACCTGCGAAGAAGACTACCGCAAAGAAAACCACTACCAAGAAGGCAGCAGCTGAAAAGAAGGAAGTAAAGGCTGAGGCAGCAGAGAAGAAGCCTGCGACAAAGAAAGCTGCAACAACTAAGAAAGTACCTGCAAAGATGGCTGCTGAGATTAAGACAGCTATGACTGTTCAGTTCGATGGCAAGTCATATTCTCAGGAAGACTTATTGAACATTGCAAAAGATGTATGGCAGTATGACTTACAGAAAGATCCTGCAGAGCTTAAGGAAGTGGAGCTTTACATCAAGCCGGAAGAGCACGCAGCTTACTATGTGATGAATGGTACTGAGCAGGGAAGCTTCTTTATTTAGTTTTGTTTAAAAAATACATAAAGCTCCAAGAATGCGGTTGGTATTCTTGGAGCTTTTATGTTGCATTACGCAGATTTATTCAATGGAGTATTGTTTGGTGGAGAAGAAGTACTGGATCCTCAGCGTTTGAAGATACCAATGTATTTAGGACAGATTTACGGCTGGTATTTGAGTTTATGAAGTACACGAAAAATCGGGAGGGTATGCGTACTCTTTTGCTGGAGAATGAAGAGTATAAGTCAGTATCCAGAGATGCGTATGAAGTGATGCGTGTGCATACAAATCTGGATGAGCTGGATAAATTTTTGGAAGAAGACAGAAAGGAAGAAAGTGTTGTAATCAGGATCTTTTTGATTATGACACTCTTTATTCTTTCTTAATTTTTATTTTATTTTTCCCTAGTTGACAATAATAAGGCGTAGTGATATCTTATGTTATGAAGATGTTAGCACTCAAACGAAATGAGTGCTAATAACTCAGAAGGAGTGATGGGATGCAGTTAGACGAACGCAAAACGAAAATCTTGCAAGCCATTATCCGGAACTATTTGGAGACAGGTGAGCCGGTTGGAAGCAGGACAATTTCAAAATACACGGATCTCAATCTGAGCTCCGCCACCATTCGAAATGAAATGGCGGATTTGGAGGAGCTGGGCTACATCTTACAGCCTCATACCTCCGCAGGGCGTATTCCTTCCGATAAGGGCTATCGCTTTTATGTAGATTCCCTGATGGAGCAGAAGGAAAGAGAAGTTTACGAGATGAAGGAGCTTCTTTTAGAGCGTCAGGATAAGATGGAGAGTATGCTTCGTCAGATGGCGAAGGTACTGGCCGCCAGCACACAGTATGCTACCATGATTAGCGCACCGTCCACACATCATAATAAAGTAAAGTTCATCCAGCTCTCCAGAATGGATGAGAATCAGATTTTGGCAGTTATTGTTTCGGAAGGAAATGTAATTAAAAACAATATTCTCCGCACCAGCCAGGAACTCAGTGATGAGAATCTCTTGAAGCTGAATCTTCTTCTTAATACTCATCTGAATGGGCTATCCATGGAGGAGATTAATCTGGGAATGATATCTGCCATGAAGCAGCAGGCAGGAATTCACAGTGAGATTATCGGAGAGGTCATTGATGCAGTGGCAGATGCTATCCACGGAGATGAGGATTTGGAAATCTACACCAGCGGAACCAACAATATCTTCCGTTATCCAGAGCTTTCCGATGGGCAGAAGGCCAGTGAGCTGATTAATACTTTTGAAGAAAAGCATGCATTAAATGAACTGGTGCAGGAAACACTTGCAGATACCGGCAGTACCGGTATTCAGGTTTATATCGGTGAAGAAGCACCGGTGAAGGGGATGAAGGACTGTAGCGTGGTAACAGCTACTTACGAACTGGAGGAAGGCATGAAGGGGACTATCGGTATCATTGGTCCAAAGCGAATGGATTATGAGAAGGTAGTAGATACATTACAGACCATGATGCACCAGTTAGATGATTTATATAAAAAGAAGTAGAAAGGAACGATGGAATGTCTGAATTAGAAAAAGAGACCTTGGAGCAGGAAGATGCAGTGGAAACTGCGGAAGCTGCGGAAGAAACAGTAGAGGCTGTGGAAGAGGCCGAGACAGAAGTGGAAAGCGCAGAAGTCGAGAGCGAAGAAGAGAAAAACGGCGAGGAAGAAAAGGCCGGAAAGAAGAAATCCATCTTTGGAAAGAAAAAGGAGAAGGATGCTTCCGCAGAGAAGATTGCAGAGTTAGAAGACAAAGTAAAGCGTCAGCTTGCAGAGTTTGAGAACTTCCGCAACAGAACCGAAAAGGAAAAAACAGCTATGTTCGAAACCGGAGCTAAGAGTGTTATTGAAAAAATACTTCCGGTAATCGACAATTTTGAAAGAGGTTTTGCAACTGTGCAGCCAGAGGATGAAGAGGATGCTTTCGTAGGCGGTATGCGAATGGTTTACAAGCAGCTGATGACAGAGCTTGAAAGCATCGGAGTAAAGCCAATCGAAGCAATTGGTCAGGAATTTGATCCGAACTTCCATAACGCAGTAATGCAGGTGGAGAGTGAAGAATACGAGTCAGGAATCGTGGCAGCAGAGTTCCAGAAGGGTTACACCTACAGAGACACCGTGGTAAGACATAGTATGGTTTCAGTAGTGCAATAAGGAGTCATGCAGATTTGTGGGAATCAGACCGAGCAGGATTGCCTGCAGAGGGATGAACACAAAAATCTATGTGGCAACAGCCACAACATGAAGCTGCGAAGCAGCTATTTTGCGAATGGGACTCCGGAAATAAATTAAGTAAACATTGTTTTCAAATATAGGAGGAATGAAAAAATGGGAAAAATTATTGGTATTGACTTAGGTACAACAAACAGCTGTGTAGCAGTTATGGAAGGTGGAAAGCCTACCGTTATCGCAAATGCAGAAGGTGCAAGAACTACTCCTTCCGTAGTAGCATTTACTAAGAACGGAGAAAGATTAATCGGTGAACCTGCAAAGCGTCAGGCAGTAACCAATGCAGATAAGACTATTGCTTCTATTAAGAGAGATATGGGTACTGACAATGGACGTACCATCGATGATAAGAAGTATTCTCCACAGCAGATTTCCGCAATGATTCTTCAGAAATTAAAAGCAGATGCAGAGAGCTACTTAGGTGAGAAGGTTACCGAGGCAGTTATTACTGTTCCTGCATACTTCAATGACTCTCAGCGTCAGGCTACCAAGGATGCTGGTAAGATTGCAGGTCTTGATGTAAAGCGTATCATCAACGAGCCTACTGCTGCTGCATTAGCATATGGTCTTGATAATGAGAAAGAGCAGAAGATTATGGTATACGACTTAGGTGGTGGTACCTTCGACGTTTCCATCATCGAAATCGGTGACGGCGTTATCGAAGTACTTGCAACCAACGGTGATACCCACCTTGGTGGTGATGACTTCGACAACAAGATTACCCAGTGGATGATTGATGAGTTCAAGAAGGCAGAGGGTGTAGACCTTTCTAACGATAAGATGGCTCTTCAGAGATTAAAAGAGGCAGCTGAGAAGGCTAAGAAGGAATTATCCAGTGCAATGACCACGAATATCAACCTTCCTTTCATCACTGCAACCGCGGAAGGTCCTAAGCACTTTGATGTAAACTTAACCAGAGCAAAATTCGATGAGTTAACTCACGACTTAGTAGAGAGAACAGCAATCCCTGTTCAGAACGCTATGAGAGATGCAGGCTTAACCAACGCTGATTTAGGTCAGGTATTATTAGTTGGTGGTTCTACCAGAATCCCTGCAGTGCAGGATAAGGTAAAGCAGTTAACCGGTAAGGAGCCTAGTAAGTCACTTAACCCAGATGAGTGTGTTGCAATTGGTGCTTCTATCCAGGGTGGTAAGCTTGCTGGTGATGCCGGCGCAGGCGAAATCTTATTATTAGACGTAACTCCACTTTCTCTTTCTATCGAGACCATGGGTGGTGTTGCAACAAGATTAATCGAGAGAAATACTACGATTCCTACCAAGAAGAGCCAGATCTTCTCTACCGCAGCGGATAATCAGACCGCAGTAGATATCAATGTAGTACAGGGTGAGAGACAGTTTGCGAAGGACAACAAGTCCCTTGGACAGTTCCGTCTTGATGGTATCCCACCTGCACGTCGTGGTGTTCCTCAGATTGAGGTTACCTTCGACATCGATGCGAATGGTATCGTAAATGTATCTGCTAAGGATCTTGGAACCGGTAAGGAACAGCACATTACCATTACCTCTGAGACTAATATGTCTGATGCAGAAATCGAAAAGGCTATCAAGGAAGCTGCTGAATTTGAAGCTCAGGACAAGAAGAGAAAAGAAGCTGTAGAAGCTAGAAATGATGCAGATGCAATCGTATTCCAGACTGAGAAGGCACTTACTGAGGTTGGTGACAAGATTTCTGATAATGATAAGACTCAGGTACAGGCTGACATCGAAGCTCTTAAGGCAATCCTTGAGAGAACTGCTAATCAGGAAATGTCTGATGCAGATGTAGATGAATTAAAGGCTGCAAAGGAGAAGTTAATGGCTTCTTCACAGAGTCTCTTCACCAAGATGTATGAGAACATGCAGGGTGCAGCTGGTCAGGCGGGTCCTGACATGGGCGGTGCTGATGCAGGCACTCAGAGTGCTCCAGAAGATGACGTTATCGATGGAGACTTCAGAGAAGTCTAGTTAGAAAGGTTTGATTAACAATGGC
>F42_Fallow_Deer__coassemble_397_pt1 | contig 17433 bp, 14 predicted proteins | sample F42_Fallow_Deer__metabat2_low_PE_003 | metagenome-assembled genome bin F42_Fallow_Deer
TTTATATTTTCCATAGCTTCCGTCATTTCTTCCGTCTCCAGTCCTTCCAATGCATCATTCAGACTTTCTATATCCAGAGCATCGATTTGGGCATTCAAAGTATCAATATCCAGAGAAGAAAGTGCTTCGTTTATTGCCACCACATCAAGCTGATCGATTTTCTCATTGAGAGCCTGCACATCCAACTCCTTCAGCATTGTATTTAGTGCCTGATAATCTATCTGCTCCAAGGCATGTAAGGATGTACGCACATCCTGTACCATTGCAATGGCAGGTGTTATTTTTTGTACCACCAAACCTCCACCCACAAGGACACAAATTAGCAAAGCCGCTACAAATAAATTAATATAATGATTGATTTTTAATGATTTCTGCAATTTTTCCATCATTTCTTGATTTTCCATAATGTACACCTCCTCAGATAAGTATACACTATTCCAAAGGAAAACGCCATATGAAGAAAATTCCATACGGCGTTTCGTAATACTATTTCATATTAATACTTAATCTTTCTTCTTGCCAAGCTTCGCCATAATCATAACAAAAACCATGATTACAATTAACGCTACGAAGATACCAAGCATGCCTTTTCCCATAATCTCTAAGGCCTGCATTACTGTTTCACTCATTTTAATGCTCCTTTCTTCTCAGATTATAAGAACTGAGATACAAGATTAATTACAAGACCACCTGCTACTACGGATGCAATCTGACCAGATACGTTAGCTCCAGCAGCGTGCATGATGATGATATTGGTAGGGTCCTCTTCCATTGCCAGCTTCTGTACAACACGGGAAGACATAGGGAATGCAGAGATACCGGCACCACCAACCATAGGGTTAATCTTATTCTTCATAAATAAGTTCATAAACTTCGCAAGGAGTACACCACCGATGGTATCCATTACGAATGCGAATAACCCGATTACCATAATCATAACAGTTTCTACAGTTACAAAATCCTCTGCCTTCATAGAGAAGGAAATGGTAATACCAAGTAATAAGGTTACTAAATTAGCTAACTGATTCTGAGCGGTGTCAGACATGGTTCCCAGAACACCACACTCACGAAGAAGGTTACCAAACATTAGGAAACCAACAAGTGCAACTGACTGAGGTGCTACAAGACCTACAATCATGGTTACTGCGATAGGGAATACAATACGCATGGTCTTAGTAACAGACTCAGGCTTGTAATCCATATGTATACATCTTTCCTTCTTAGTAGTAACAAGCTTAATAGCCATAGGCTGCACAATCGGAACTAAAGCCATATAAGAATATGCAGCAACTGCGATTGCACCTACATATTTTGACTTAAGAACCTGAGATACTAAAATTGCGGTAGGGCCGTCTGCAGCACCGATAACACCAATAGCTGCTGCATCTCTGATGTCGAAACCTAAAAATGCTGCTAAAAGAATAGCCGCGAAAATACCGAACTGTGCACCTGCACCAAATAAAAACATGGATGGCTTTGAGAGAAGCGGACCAAAGTCAATCATTGCACCGATACCGATGAACAATAAGATAGGCATTGCCTCGGATGCCTCAATACCAACCTCAAATAACCACTGAATAATACCATGAGCCTCGATACCACCTACGGTCTGATTTAAAACACCGGATAAAGGTAAGTTAACTAGGATAGCACCAAATCCCATTGGAAGTAATAATGATGGCTCGTACTCTTTCTTAATAGCAAGCCAGATTAAAAGGATACCGATTGCAAACATCACTAATGATTTCCAACCGCCGCCACTGAAATCACACAGGGCAAGTACTCCTTCCAATAAATAATCCATAAAAGATCCTCCTTACATAAGTTTTGTAAAATATACGCATCAATCATAACATATCAGCACAAAATATTCTATATAAAGTGTCATTTTTTCGGTAAAGAAATTTGCCACCAAAAAAATTTTTAACGTGCGTAAAAGTGCACGTTAAAATTCAGCAAAGCTTTACCATTTCATATAGATTATTTGGTCAAAATCTGATAGAATCATTGGTGCGAAAAAATATCTGAACTTTAGAAAGGAGATTTCGACTTGAAACACTATTGTGAAGACATTAAAGATGTCTTAATCGAAACCCAAAGTTCTGCAGATGGTATTTCTACTGCTGAAGCAGAGAAGCGTCTTGCAGAAAATGGAAAAAACAAACTTGCAGAAGGAAAAAAGGATTCTCTTTTAAAGAGATTTGTAAGTCAGCTGATGGATCCCATGATTCTTATCCTTCTTGCTGCTGCTGCAATCAGTGGTGTTCTTGCCGTAGTTGAAGGCGAGAGCTTCGCAGATGTAATTATCATTCTTGCTGTAGTTATTATTAATGCCGTTCTTGGTGTATACCAGGAAAGCAAAGCAGAAAAAGCGATTGAGGCTCTGCAGGAAATGTCCGCAGCAACCTCCAAAGTTTTACGTGACGGCAAAATTGCTATTGTTCACAGCGAAGATTTAGTAGTTGGTGATGTAGTTCTTCTTGAAGCAGGTGATGCTGTTCCCGCAGACGGGCGACTCATTGAGAATGCAAGCCTTAAAGTAGAAGAAGCTGCTCTTACCGGTGAATCTGTTCCTGTAACAAAGTTTATTGACATAATCAATTTAACTGATTCGTCCAAGGATGTTCCTCTTGGTGATCGTAAAAACATGGTATACATGGGTTCTGCAATCGTTTATGGTCGTGGTAAAGCAGTGATTACCGCAACCGGTATGGACACCGAGATGGGTAAAATCGCAGATGCTCTTGCAAATGCCCAGGAAGGACAGACTCCTCTCCAGATTAAGCTCAGCCAGCTTTCCAAGATTCTTACCTGGCTGGTACTTGGTATCTGTGTAGTTATTTTCGGCGTGCAGATTATCCGTTCCGGCGGTTTTTCTTTAGATACCATTCTTGGCTCCTTCATGGTAGCTGTATCTCTTGCTGTTGCTGCGATTCCAGAAGGTCTTGCAGCGGTTGTAACCGTAGTTCTTTCTATCGGTGTTACCAACATGTCCAAGAGAAATGCAATTATCAGACGATTAACCGCAGTAGAAACTCTTGGCTGTGCCCAGATTATCTGTTCCGATAAGACCGGTACCTTAACCCAGAATAAGATGACCGTTGTAGACCATTTCGGCGAAGATGAGCAGCTCCTTGCAAAAGCAATGGCTCTCTGCTGTGACGCTGAGCTTGCAGATGATGGCAGCGTAACCGGTGAACCTACCGAGGCTGCTCTTGTTTATTGGGCAAATCGTATCGGCTTACCTAAGCCACAGCTAAAAGATGAATGTCCTCGAAGCGGTGAAGCACCTTTCGACTCCGGAAGAAAGATGATGTCTACTGTTCATCTTGTTAATGGAAAATACATCCAGTACACCAAGGGTGCACCGGATATGATTCTTGATAAATGTACTACCTATTTAAAAGATGGTCAGCCGGTTCCTATGACTGATGAATATCGTCAGGAGATTTTAAAAGGAAATAAAGCAATGGCAGATAAGGCACTTCGTGTTCTTGCCTGCGCACAGCGTAATTGGGACACAGAGCCTGCATATGATGCAGAAGTTCTCGAGCAGGATCTTTGCTTTGTGGGCTTAAGCGGTATGATTGACCCTGTTCGTCCGGAAGTTAAAGATGCTATTGTAGAATGTAAGAAGGCCGGCATCCGTGCCATCATGATTACCGGTGACCACATTGATACTGCTATTGCTATTGCAAGAGAGCTTGGTATCCTTACCGGCGACAAAAAAGCCATTACCGGTTCCATGTTAAACGAAATGGATGATGAACAGTTCGCCAAAGAGTTCCAGAACATCGCCGTTTATGCACGTGTACAGCCTGAGCATAAGACCCGTATTGTAAATGCATGGCGTAATGCAGGATATGTAACTGCTATGACCGGTGACGGTGTAAACGATGCTCCTTCTATTAAGTCCGCTGATATCGGTGTTGGTATGGGTATCACCGGTACCGACGTTACCAAGAACGTTGCAGATATGGTTCTTACCGATGATAACTTTGCTACCATCGTAGGTGCCGTTGAAGAAGGTCGTCGTATCTACGACAACATCCGTAAGGCAATCCAGTTCCTTCTTGGTTCCAACATGAGTGAGGTAATCAGTATCTTCGTTTCCACCCTCATGGGCTTTACCATTTTAAAGCCGGTGCATCTTCTTTGGATTAACCTTGTTACCGACTGTTTCCCTGCTCTTGCTCTCGGTATGGAAGAGGCAGAGCCGGATATCATGGAGCGTAAGCCTCGTGATGCTAAGGCAGGTATTTTCGCAGATGGTATGGGTCTTGATATCGGTTATCAGGGACTTATGGTATCCGCACTTGTTCTTCTCTCCTACTTTGTAGGACACTTTATGGAGACCGGCAACTGGTCCATTACCGACAGCGCAGAAGGTATGACCATGGCATTCTTAACAATGTCTATGGCTGAAATCTTCCACAGCTTTAACATGCGTTCACAGCGTGGAAGCATCTTCCGTCTTCCTACCCGGAACAAGATTCTGATTGGTGCTGCAATCTTAACCCTGATTGCTACTACTGTAGTATGTGAAGTTCCGTTCCTTGCATCAGCATTCGGATTTGCATCTGTAAACTTAGCAGAGTATATTATCGCAATTGCACTTGGTGCATTGGTAATTCCAATCGTAGAAATCGTGAAGTTATTCCAGCGCAAGGCAGCAAAATAAATATGCACAAGAAAATCCCCGAAGCCAAACTTCGGGGATTATTTTATACATTGTATGTAATTTCTAAAGTTCATTTAACTATTCTTCAAAATAACCTGCTCAACCATGTCAGCAACATGCTCACAGCCGTCTAAGCACTTCTCCAAACGGTCAAATAAGGTTGTCCAAGAAAGGATAGCCACTGCATCCTTCTCCTCGGTATAAAGACGACGTACAGCCGCTGTATAAAGCTTATCGCCCTCTTCCTCAAAACCATTTACCTCAATAATCTTCTCCCTGATAATCGTAGATTTACGGAAGTTATGAAGCTCTCCCAGCATCTCCTTTAATGCTCCGCTGCAACGTTCGATAAGTCTGGAGAAATCCTTTACCTCTGGACGAAGCTCTGTAATATTATACATATAAATTCCTAATAAAACATCCTCGATAGAATCTGTAACATCATCAATGGTATGTGCAAGCTCCACAATATCTTCTCTCTCGATAGGTGGTAAAAACTCTTTTACCAGCTGCTCCATCATATTGTGCTTGATGCCGTCTGCGGTATGTTCGATGGTATGCATCTCGTCCAGACGTGTCTTAATATTTGCCGCATCAAAATTATCAAAGCAATTCTTTAAAAGAACCGCTGCATCATTTGCATAAGACATTCCCTTTGCAAAAGTATCAAAATAAAAATTATTCTCTTTCTTTGCCATGATTATTCTCCTTCTTAAGCCTTAAAACAGCCACATAAATAACTTCGCCATGAAAAATCCGATTAGTCCGCATCCCGGGAAAGTAAGTACCCAGGTAAGTACCATTTCTTTTACCACGCCCCAGTTTACATTCGATAAACGGCGTGCTGCTCCAACCCCCATAATCGCCACAGTCTTGGTATGTGTTGTAGATACCGGAATACCAGTTACTGAAGACAGAAGCAGACAGCCTGCACCAGCCAAATCTGCCGCAAAGCCCTGATAAGTCTCAAGCTTCACCATATCCATACCAACTGCCTTGATAATACGATATCCACCAATGGATGTTCCAAGTGCCATAACTGCACTACATAAAATCATCAGCCAGATAGGAATCTCAAAATTATTTACATCTGCCTGTCCGTTTGCAAGGAAAATACCAAGCATAAATACACCCATGAACTTCTGTCCGTCCTGCGCACCATGCATAAATGCCATCATGGCTCCACCGGCCACCTGACCACCCTTGAAAAAACCAAGAGTCTTACGCCTGTCCATATTCTTACAAATCAATTCAATAATCTTTACAGTACACCAGCCGAAAACAAATCCAAGGACTGTAGATAATCCAAGACCATATACTACCTTAATCCACTCCGCTCCATTGATACCCTCCAGACCACCATGAAGTGCAATCGCAGCTCCTGAAATACCGGCAATCAAAGCGTGGCTCTCACTAGTAGGAATACCAAACCACCATGCTGCCGTTGCCCAGGTTACAATCGCAAAAAGTGCTGCGCACAAGGCAACTAAAGCTTCCTGAGAATTACCTCCGAAGTCAACCATTTTATAAATGGTCGCCGCAACACTGGCATTTACCATTGTCATTACAAATACTCCAAGGAAATTGAATACTGCCGCCATCAAAATAGCCGCTTTAGGGGACATAGCTTTTGTTGATACACAGGTTGCGATTGCATTCGGTGCATCTGTCCAGCCATTTACCAGTACTACACCAAGTACAAGTGCTACTGTAATAGCAAGAACCGGGCTAGATACCAGTTGTGACATAAATTCCAAAAATGAAACTGTCATACGTTCTCCTCTCCTTACCAAAATCTTACGTCTTTTATACACCGACTTTACACAGCATACCATTTAATTTTATATTACATTTCGATTTTTGTCCATCAATTCTGACTCTTCTTAACAGTATTTTTGCCAAAATGTTACTTTTTTCCCAAAAACTCACACAGGCTGTGACATCACTACCACAGCCTGTAAATTATATTATAACTTTTTATTAGATTGTTTCTCCCAGACTCATCCACATGACCTCCTGTCATTTTACTCTGACTTCATTATATCTATGGTCCTCAGAAAAGTCTATCAACAGGGCTTTAAGATCTAGCAACTGACAGTTGCACCCACCTACAACCAACCATATCCAGAATACATATTCATTCCATACGGATTAAGCAAAGCCTGATTCATAAGAAGCTTCTGATACTGAAGCAGTACACTTTGATGGGTACTGCTCTGCTTCCCTACACCCGTTTTTGTGTTGGAAACCTTCCCGCCTGCTGCCTCTTTCAGCCGGTTGTAATTCTCTTGATTTATCTGTCTGGCACGCTGGTTTTGCAGCACCTCAGAAAAAGAGGTACTTATTTGACTTGTTTTACCAGTCTCACTGCTTTTACCGCAAAGACAGACACCCTTTTCTGAGGACAGCTGATTCAGATACGCCGCTGTCAGAAGACTACTCATACTACTGATACTCATTGTTTTCTCTCCTTTCATTTTTTAGCATAACGGTCAGGGTAAATACATTGCCGCTCACAGCCCAGTCCACCGCACCATGATATTTTTCCGCAGTGTTTCGGATATTCAGAAGCCCTACTCCATGGGCATTCTTGTCCGCTTTATCTGTTATAGGGAACTCGGAATTATCCTTTCTTACCACTTTCCCGCTAAAACTATTCATCACCTCAATAAAAAGCATTTTCCCTTTCACAAAGGAGGATAAACGGATAAATGTCTGCATATCCGGCTTCTCCAGCTTAGTCTTTCTGCACGCCTCCATAGCATTATCCAGTGCATTACCTATAATTACGCCGATATCATAGCTTTGGATATTCAGCTCGTCTGGGAAAAGCAAATCATCACAGCTTATTCTTATATCCGGTATGATACATACCATTTCATGATATTTCATATTCAACAAGGTATCTGCAACCACATTTCCCGTCTTGAATTGGGATTCCAGCCTGTCAAAGCTTTGATTTACCTCCGCCAGATAAGCCTGCAGCTCTGCATTTTCCGAATCCTTCCCTGCCAGCTGCATAATAACCCCCAGCGTATTTCTCATATCATGCTTCATACTCCGCACACCACTATAGATACGCTCCACTTCACTCACATGCTCCTGCATTCCTACAATCTGCTTCTCCAAGATCACGCGGCTGCTGCTCTCTCGATGCAGTGCAATCATATCCTGAAAAAGCTTCACACTGTATATGATGGAAAAAAGTGCCAATACCATAATCACCGGAACAAGCAAGATTAATGGCGGATGCCTGTCATACAAAAGCTTGGGGCTCCCCTCCTCCACCGTTATCATTATCAGCCGAAGAAGAAGACATAACAAAAATCCAACCATACCGGGTGCCATCAGAAACGGCATCTCTTTTTTCTCCAGTAGATAATCCTTCTCCCGAAAGCTAATAACAACCCTTCGTAAAGCAAAACCGGTCAACAACAGAAATACCCCATACATGATGAAAAGCAGCATTGTCATTGATACTTCCACTGCAATCATAAACTCGGCATCCGTGTTAAAATACCCCTGCTCAAAAAGCTCCAGCCAAAATGCATTCAGATATGTTCCCATCTGCATAATCATATACGCTAAAAAGAAGCAAATATCACTTACTGCCATAAACGTCACCACAAGAAAGGTGGTAATCATTCGCTTTGCCTCATAAAAACAAAACGTCATAATCAAAATCAGAACCAGTGTAAATATCTTTTTCCCAAAGATTCGTACTATGCCATATTCCTCCGGCAGTATACAATCCACTCCATAGGCTAAGCTTCCATACAACGCTGTAATCAAAGGAACCTTCCACTTATTATGTTTTGACCGATATTCTAAAAAGCTTCCGAAAAAGCTCTGAAATAAAAAGCCCTGCCCCAAAAGCATTATCCACTGTATCCCTGTAATTATCAAATCACTCACAGACCACACCTCCGTCCCTAAGGTACCTCATATACCCCTTCACAAACTGGCTATACCGCTCTTTTGCCAAGATAACCTCCTCGCCATTACTCAAAGTAATACTGTCGCCACTATACCGGACAATAAAAGCCATGTTTACAAGATATCCTCTATGACAGCGGTAAAACATATCCCCAAGCTGCTTTTCCAACGCACTCATAGATGCATACGCTTCAATGATTTCCACAGAAGTGTGTATTTCCACCTTCTTTGCCCGGCTTTCTATATACAAGATTTCATTTTGATTGAGACTGTAATTTCGATTCCGGGTCTTAATAAAAAGCCGTTTCTGCTCCCATTTCCTACGCTTCGTAATTTCGTATACTGCTTTATCCCAAACCTCCTCAAAACGCTTTTCCTCAATGGGCTTTAGCAGATAATGAAACGCCGAAACATCAAAGGCTTCAAATACATATTCCTTTGCACCGGTAATGAATATCAGCAGACTTTCCTTTTGCTGTTCTCTCAGCTCCCTGGCTGTCTCTATTCCATTGAGCCCATCCAACTGAATATCCAGAAAGATAATGTCAAAATATCTCCCTACCTGCAGAAGCTCCTCTCCGGCTGCATAGGTATCTACCCTGCAATCCTCCCCACATTTCACAATCATAGCCTTCATCTGCTCCCTGATATACTTCTCATCATCCACTACTGCTATACTAATCAACTTCATCACCTCAACACTTTACTACATAATCCTAACACTTTCTCTTCCCAGATTTTGCAAATGGTAACGAACTCTACCCCAAATGGAACGAAAAGAGCAGTAACCTTCCTATCACAGATTACTGCCCTACCTTACGCCTTATTTACTTCCCACTGTCTTTAAATAATCCGGCACTCCATTCCTTCTCCAAAGCCTCTTCCTCTTTTTTCTCCAGACGCTCCTTCATCAGCTCCTTCAGAACCTCTTGTATAGAGTCAAAATTCTCCAGAAACTTATCCCACTCATCTTCCGTAAAGGTTTCTGCCCCAATCTGATAAGAGTTTTTTGTCTCCCCCTTTTCGATTTTCTCCATAATTTCTGCCATTTTGTCCTGAATAAATTCCTGATAATCCTCATCCTGGGCATCTCGCTTTTCAAAGTAATTTATCAGATTTTCGCAGTCCTTGTATTGACTTTGAAGCTGAGCATCCAGATAATCCTGCATAATGCTGCCAATAATCTCCGGCCAATTAAATGTGGTATTTAAAAATGTATCCACACCGGAAATATCCTCACAATACCCACTCAGACTGGCATTCATGGAATACACCTGAAGCTTCTGGAAGGAACCGAACGCACCGCCATCGGTCAATCCCATCTCGTCGGTATAACTAAGAAGTGCAAACATCTCAAGCTGTGTCGCACTCTCTGGGTCAACTTTATTCACTTCCACATTATAGTACACTCTTTCCCCATTTAGATTAGAGCGAATCTGCACAATGGGGTTGTCCGGCGTAGAGCTTTCTACAAGGAACGCACTCATGCCATACACGGCATTTTCCCCTTCCTCTGGAACCATAGTCAGACCTAGGGATTCGCCTTGTTCGGCATGATTTACTATGGTTACTGCATCAAGACTTTCTATATCACTGCATTCTTCCATCCACCTTGCATTTGTACTCTTCATCTCATTATACACATCCAAAAGAGACTTCCCGCCAGTGTATGTATTCCTCAATTCCTGAGATTCTTGGTCCCGCTTCCTAAGTCCTGCCCCACGTGCTACTGCTGTAGCGGACTTACTGCTTTTCACTGGCATCGTGCCATAAAACTGCGCACCACTGCCAACTGCACCTAAAGCCATAACTCTCCTTTCTGCTGCCCCTCTGTCGTTCAGGGCTGCGCCGCTTTCCTGAAAGGTCCAAGCGGCATATTTGCTTGTTATTAATTTCTGTCTCTATCCTCCTTTCTACGCAAAAATAGCGTCTGTTTCAACTTTCAATCCATTGAACTCAGACGCTATCCTTAGCTGATAATAATATCGGCTTGCCAGCCAGTAACCTTAATAGGTATTATTCAATTTCTCCAAATATTCCTCCAAGGTAATCCCTTCGTCCATTATGTACTGTGCCACTTCCTTTCCCACATATCGAAAATGCCATGATTCATAGCTGATATCCGTAATCCCCTCTTTCCCCTTGGGGTACCGCAGAATAAAACCATACTCTGCACAGTGCTTCCGAAGCCACTTACTCTCATCCGTTTTCTCCTGCCCTTTATCCAGCATCTGATAATCCCGTGCTACAATATCAAAGGCAAGTCCGGTAGAATGCTCACTGCATCCCGGCGGCATGGTCTCCTTTGACACCTCTTCATAGGCTTCTGAGTAGCTGTAGCCCTTTCTCAAAAGTGCTTCTACATCCTCATCAAAAAGCTCCTCCTGACGCTCCCTATCCCGGTAGGAAGAGCATACCAGAAAATCCAGCCCTTCTTCTGCCCCTGCATTCAGCATCTCCATTAATGGCTCGTATGCCTCTTCTGCCGCCTTACTCCTTCCATCAGGCAGTGTTATCAAATCCACCTCATAATCCTCAGGAAGAGGATTGTCCTTATTTACAAGAAGTGGTCTTTCTGTTGGACACTTCTCATTTTCTCCTTGGGTGACCGGCTCCTTTGTTGGTTTTATCAGCTCATCTTCTTCCATAACAATGGTATTTGCTGTTGTAGAATCTTCCTGTTTGGAAACTTCTTTGGCAACCAATATCTTGCTCATCCCTATAAATAACATAATCACCACTAACAACATGGATGCACATATACCTAACCTGATAATCCTTCTCCTTCGTATCCTCTTTTTCTTAAGCCGCCTTTGTCTTTCTCTCCTACTTCCTTCGTTCCTCTTTTGTGTGTTCTGTTCCATTTCCAAACATTCCCTTCTGTTTTATGACCTCATCATAAACCCGGAATGTATCAAACCATGTTCAAAACTGTATCAATTTTGTATCATTTCCGGAATCAAATCACGAATCATTGTAACACCTGCGCTGTAATCCAGCCTGCTTCCCTTTCCATCTGAAATGCACACCTCAAATTCGGTGCCGATATTCCCATAGGGCATGGAAAAGGATACCCTGCAGAGTGCATCGTACTCCTCCCTTGTAACAAACCACACATCTTCATTTTCCCAGCCCCCTTCATTAAACTCTACTATGTCTTCCATTCCGGCTTCGTAGTATTCATTAAAATATATCATATAATAAGGTGCTATATTGTAAATCTCATACTTTGATATTTTATAATATTCGCCTGCCACACTTTCCACACTTTCCCATTTGTCATTTTGCTGGTATACCTTTTCAGCATCGCCCATTCCGGTAATGCTAATATAATAAACAGACTCTGTCTCCACATCCACAAGTAATTGCACACTGGTATCATAGTCCACCATATAAATATCCAAATACCATACCATGAGTAAAATATTCTCTAAAGAAGTATTCTCATACACCACATACTTTTTACAGTCCTGAATATTTATGGTGGATGTTTCCTGAAGGAAATCGTAATACATGCCCATGGTCATTTCATTAATATTTCCCATCCAATCACTTACAAAGACCCGCTCCAATAAGTCCACTACCTCGTCCACATTTTTCCCACCATAACTGATAGCAGATATGGTCAGGTCATCCGTTTCTTTCGCAGCCAGATTTGTCATTCTTTGATACATATCTTTCTCATATCCGGCACTTACCAGCGTATTATTGGCATACTCCCAGGTCTCTACTGATTTCCCTATAAAACGATACCCATCCTGCACCTGAAAAATCATCTGCGGCAGGAAAAAGGAAATCACCAGCAGAATCGTCAGCCCAAGAAGGAAGGGACCATATAACTTTATTTTTCTCATACCTCTCCCATCTCCTCTCTGCCCGGGAAAAATATCTGTACCACAGTACCTTCTCCCAACCTGCTGTTGATTCGTAAAATACCCTTGTGCAGTGTAATAATCTTCTGACAAAGTGTCATGCCGATTCCTGCACCGCCCTCTTTACGGGAGCGGGATTTATCCACCATGTAGAAGGCCTCCGTAATTCGTTCAATATCCTGCTCTGGAATACCACAACCATTGTCCACCACTTTGATCTCATATCCGTTTTCTAAAACCATCCCCTTGAAAAGAATAAATCCATCCTCACCTGCAGCCTTCACTGCATTGTCCAGCAAATTATAAAAAACGGACAAGAGTAAATCTCTGTCACCATAAAGAGTTCCCTTCTCCATCACAATCCTGCACTTGATATTCTTTCTCTCAAATACAGGGCGCATGGTTTTCCGAATATTTTCCTCCAGCTCTTTCGTCGGAACCGGCACAGCCTTCAGCGGCGTATGCTCCATAGAAGTCAACTCCAGCAATTTATGCGACAGACTCTCCAGACGCTTCCCCTGACGATAGATATAATAGTACGCCTCCCGGCATTCCTCCTCTGACATTCCCACGGAATTCAGCATATCTGCATATCCGATAATTGCCGTTAAAGGAGTCTTAAGTTCATGGGCAAATGCGGCTGTAAATCTCTCCTTCGCTTTTGCCTCGTTTTCCTTCTCCATCATCTGCTCCACAAGCTTATCCGCCATATGGTTCAGGTTATTTGCAAGAGTACCGATTTCGTCCTCACTTTCATAATCGGAACGCTCCATCAGATTCCCATTTGCAATCTGTTCTACCACTTCATCCAGATTTCGGATGGGCTTTGTCAGATAAAAGGATAAGATATAGATACAACCGGTACCAACCACCAGCAGACTAAAAAGCGCAAACCGATACAGATTCAAAAGATCCTGACGGTCCTCATAAATTCCCGAGATATCCTTACTGATTCCCAGATAAACCACCTCTGACAATCCCTGAAATTTACTTACAGACAGCAGATAATATTTGTCCTCCAGAAAACGCACGGCACAGGCATAGGAATCCTCCTCGGACAGCTCCAGTGCCAGTACCTCCAATGCCTCCGCCTGATAATATGCTCTGTTGGTATCACCATAATATTCCTGCTCCTCTGACCAGATAAAGCACTTCTTACCATCTCTTTCCACACTGGATACCGCACTGTCCACTGCACTTTTTATCCCAAATTCATGCCCATACTCTGACATGGAATAATAAACAATCTCAAACAAATTATAGAAAATCCGGCTTTCCTGCCCGGCCTGTTCCATCTCCCTATCCAGAATTTTGCTGAAATAGGAAGTCATCATCCAGCTTCCAAAGGCAGTAAAGATTATGGTCAGCACTGCGGTAATTGCCAAGAACAATTTCGTTGCAAATTTCATGTTATCCCCTTACTCTAAACATCCAATCGATAACCTACTTTGTAAACAGTGGCAATTTTATCTTCCCATTGCAGCTTCTTTTTCAATCTCTGAATATGCAAATCCACCGTTCTGCTTTGCTCTAAAAACTCACCGCCCCAGACATTCTCATATATTACATCTCGGTACAGGGCGTTATTCTGATTTCGCGCCAGCAGAAGCAACAAATCAAATTCCTTCATGGTAAGAGCAATTTCCTCCTCTCCCCTGCGCACTGTTCTGGATGCTGTATCAATCACAATATCATGTACTGCCAAAAGAGTAGCCACCTTATTGTAACGGCGCAGTACTGCCTCCACTCTGGCAAGAAGCTCCACAATTTCAAAAGGCTTGGACATGTAATCATCTGCACCCATTTTCAGTCCCTTTACCTTGTGTTCCGTGGTTCCCAGTGCTGTCAGAAAAATCACCGGAAAGCCCAGCTTCTTGGCATAATCTAAAAGCTCATAGCCATCAATTCCCGGAAGCATCACATCCAGCAGTACTAAATCAAAAGTATCATTCATCATCATGTCCGCTGCCATTACACCATCCGTGGCCAGCATACACTGATACCCTGCTTTCACCAGATTTTTCTTAATCAAATTACCAATTGCCTCTTCATCCTCCGCAACTAATATCTTTAGCATATCTATCACAAACTCCTCATATTCATTTGATTGTCCCTATTTTGCAGCAATAATGTATCATCTTTGTATCATATAAAAATCCCTGCAAATCGGCACCTTCACCCTTTGCAAGGACTTTTATTTATTTACGCTTCTGAAATTCTTTCTCAAACTGCTTCAAATCCAGCCCTTTCAGTGCCCGCTTCAAAAGTGTTGGAAGCATCTGGGGATTGCAGGCGAAGCAGGGAATCTCCATAGCTGCAATCTTCTGCGCCATCTGGGCATCATAATATGGCTTTCCACCATCGGCAAGAGCAAGAAGACAGATTACCGTCACGCCGGCCTCCTTCATCTCCTGCAAACGTCTGAGCATACCTGCCCTGTTACCGCCTTCTTCCAAATCCGAAATCAGGAAAAACAGCGTCTTGGACGGATTCTCTATAAACTGCTCACAATATGCTATGGACTTCTCAATATTGGTACCGCCTCCCAGCTGAAAGCCAAAAAGCAAATCTACCGGGTCATCACTTTTGTCCGTCAAATCCACAATACTGGTATCAAATGCCACAATCCGGGTATTTAAACTGGACATACTGGCTAAAATACAGCTCACGATGGAAGAATAAATCACTGACTCTCCCATGGAACCACTCTGGTCGATGTCCAGAATAACCGTCCATTTATTTGCAGCAGTGGTACTGGTCCTGTCAAAAAAGTAAAAGTGCTCTGGAACAATGGTTCCCAGCTCCTTATTGTAGTTTTTGAGATTTCGGGAAATAGTCATCTTATAATCAATGGCTGCCGCAGAGGGAATGGGTGAATGCTTTCTCTTATTCAGGGATGCTGTCACCGCTCTTTTAATATCCTGTTCCAGCAGCTTATTGATTTCTTCCACAATCTTTTTAATAAAAACCCTTACGCTTTCCTTGGAACGCTTCGGAATCTGCTCCTTCAGCATAAGTATAGTGGATGCAAGACTTACATCCGGCTCCAGATTCTCCAAAAGCTCCGGCTCGAAAATCAATTGCTTTAAACCGCATCTGGTCATCGCATCCCCCTGAATGACCGTTACCAGTTCCTTATCAAAAAGACTTCTCACATCCCCCAGCCATTTGGTAATCTGTGGGTTGGAGGGACCACTTCCAGCACCTCTTCCGCCGCCATCGTTGCCAAAGCCACCAGCTTCTCTGCGGTTGTAGATGGCCGCCAGAGCCTGATCCATCAAATCCTGCTCCTGCGTTAAGCCACCTCCACCCATTTTCTCAAAACGGCTCTGACTTTCACTTCCCAGTATTAATCTCCATTTTTGAATATGCTCTTTTTCATTCATAAATAGTTTCCTCACTAAAAGTCAAAATCAAAGTCATCCAGACTATCCACAAGCTTCTGCTCCTCTTCCCCCAGATTACCATTCAATACTTCACTGACCTGCTGTGCATTCAAGCCCCAGATTTCGCCCAGATTTTCTGCAATTTCATCCTTTTCCATTGCTGTAAAATCTGCAAAGGCACGACGCAGAAAAACAAGAGCACGCTTGAACTCCTCTTCCTCCAGCGTATCAAGGTAATTATCAAGACTCTCCCACAAAGAAAGTCTGGCAATCAGGGCGTATCTGTTCTTCATGGCAAGCCCCTCAAACCAGCCTGCTCCTAAATCCGCAGGTACTCCCTTCGAAAGTCTTCTGCTCACTTCCAATTGCAGCCTGCTGTTATCCATTCTGCCACGCTCTAACAGCACAGCGGATGCATAACCGGAAAGCTTTGTGTTCAAATCATCCCTGTCCGAAATTTCTGTCAGGGTATTTATCCAAGTTTCATCCTCCAGAAAATCATGGGCAAGTACTGCGCTGTTCAGCATTTCCATGGCTTCAATCATTTCCTTGCTGGCAGCATCATCGCAGACACATTCCCCGGGAAGTATAAGACACGAACGATAGAATATCTGCTGCACAATCGGTACTAGCGGCTCCATATCCAACAGGCGGATACTACCGTACTGCAATACCACCGAAAGCCTATGGGCTGTTTTTGCCAGCTCTGTTATAGATGCGGCATCAACTGCCATGGCCTGCAAGCCGGCTGTGGCGTACATCACCGCCTTTGACATGCCACAGGTAAAGGCATCCTCGATAACAAGAGCAATTTCACTGATGCTCTTTGCATTTTCCACACGCTCCTTCAGTACAAAGGACGCGGCCAGCATTACCGTATCTCCCTTTAATGCTGCCTCAACAAGCTCTATCTCCGCCTCCGGTGTCCAGCGTACCACCCAGTTTTCCGCCCAGGTAGCACTGTCCTGCTTCACTGACTCCTGTCTGCCGAAGGAAATATTTAGTACTCGCAACTGATGCATGAAAAAGGAACGATGTAAATCCAGAAATGCTGCTTTCTGGGTAGAAACACTGCGGTTTTCCCTAAGGTCAAGGGTCAAATCCTGCGCGGCAATATCACGGTATTTTTCCAGCTTTAATTCCCGAAGCTTTCTATAGAAGTCCTCCTGAATACTGGTGTTACTTACCCCCTCCGGCAATGCGCCGATGCCTGTACCAATTTCAGTGTCCGCAACTGCAAGGCTTATCACCGGAAAGCTTCCCTTTCCAAGACAGGTCACCGCCGCATCCCTCAGATCCCTAAGTGCCGGATATCTGCCTCCACGCAGTCCGGCCAGGGAATTGGCAAGTCGTACGGCCTCGATAACCTCCGCAGAGGACACTGGATTTCCATTTTTTCGCTGAAAACCTGCTATTTTTGCAAGATAGCATTCTGCTGTATGAGAATAATCTCCCTTCTGAATTGCCTCCCACAAGATTCCGTAATAGGCCGGTGCACGGCTACCCGCACCATAGCCCGACCTTGTTGACAATCTATAGTCCGAATAAGGCATCAAGG
>F42_Fallow_Deer__coassemble_398_pt1 | contig 17384 bp, 16 predicted proteins | sample F42_Fallow_Deer__metabat2_low_PE_003 | metagenome-assembled genome bin F42_Fallow_Deer
AAACAATAAAAAATGCGGATGAATTTCTAAATAAGGAGGCAGAAGCGATGAAAACACGTGCGGAATGTCTTGAAAAATATGGATCAGATTATTTTATTGAGAAAAAAATAGAAGAAGGCGAGCTGTTCAAAGTTGGAAAAGGTATATATTCGGAGAAGAAATATGTTCCGGAAATTGCAATGTTCGTATACAAATATCCTAATGCGGTTGTAACGATGAAAAGTGCTTTTTATTTTCACGGCTTAACGGACGTGATACCGGATGAATGTGATTTGGCAACAACCCGTGATGCTACGAAAATCAAAGATGAGAGAGTGAAGCAGTATTTTATTCCAGATGACTTTTTTGAAGAAGGAATTGAAACTGCTGATTATAAAGGGTATGATATACGGATTTACAATAAGGAACGTATGCTGATTGAACTTGTGCGATATAAAAGCAAGTTGCCTTTTGATTATTATAAGGAAATTATCCTAAATTACCGTAAATTACTTCCGAGATTGGACATACAGAAAATTCAGGATTATGCGTTAATGGCACCAAAAAGTAATAAAGTGCTTGAAATTTTACAGATGGAGGTACTCTAAAGATGAACTTGGAGAAGATGGCAGAGAAATATAGGGATGCTGGGTATTCAGAACGAAATGCGGATGCACGTGTGTGTCAGGATATTGTACTTAAGGCAATTGCACGAAGTAATCTTGGAAGAAATGTGACGATAAAAGGCGGCGTTGTGATGCGTAGCATTACTGGGAATGTGAGACGTGCTACGGAAGACCTGGATTTGGATTTTATCAGATATTCATTGGAAGATGAATCCATCCGATATTTTATTTCAAAATTGAATTGCCTTGAAGGAATTAGAATTGAGATTAAAGGCAATAAAATTGAGCAGCTTTCTCAGCAGGAGTATAGCGGAAAACGTGTATATATTATCATCAAAGATGATGAAGGTAATGTCATCGAAAGTAAAATAGACCTGGGCGTACATGCAAATATGAACATAGAGCAAGATACATATTGCTTTGATGTTTGTATGGATGATGAGGGAGCAAGTCTGCTGATTAATTCCTGTGAGCAGATTTTTGCAGAGAAACTAAGATCATTGTTACGTTTTGGTCCTCTTTCTACAAGATACAAAGATATCTTTGATTTCTGTTATTTGAAAGACCATGTGGAGATGTCACGACTTGCAGATTGCATAAAGGCATATATTATTGATGAACCAGCAATGCGAGAAAAGGACATGAATGGTGTACGAAAGAGGGTAGCACTTACATTTTCAAATCGTCAGTTTAGAAGAAATGTGGAGCATTCCGGAGACAGAAACTGGCTCCAGATAGATGTGGGTGTTGCATTTAAGATGATTCAAGATTTTTTGGAAACTGTTAATTTATAAAAAATAATAATGTGGTTACATAGGCATCTGTCAGAAATGGCGGGTGCCATTTTTGTACCCCAAAACAGAAAGAGGGTGGTGAGTTTTGAATGTAAACAAAGACTGGACGGGGAACAGGAACAGTATTTATACCACACTGGGAGCGTCCAATCATTCTGATAAGGAAAGACAGAGTCATGATTATTATGCGACTGAGCCGAAGGCAACGGAGTTGCTTCTGGCAGAAGAAACCTTTGCTCCTGTCATTTGGGAGTGTGCCTGCGGGGAAGGTCACATGGCAAGGGTTATGGAAGAGCATGGATATCAGGTCATCAGTACGGATCTGATTTATCGTGGTTATGGAGATGAGAAATCAGTGGATTTCTTGCATGAGCCGATAGCAGATTTTGATGGGGATATTATTACAAATCCGCCATACAAGTATGCGTTGCAGTTTGTGGAGAAAGCACTGGAGAGAGTGAAACCGGGCAGAAAGGTTGCCATGTTTTTGAAACTGCAATTCTTGGAGGGGAAGAGCAGAAAGCAGTTCTTTTTGAAGCATCCGCCGAAAACGGTATATGTCAGTTCATCCAGACTGATATGTGCCATGAATGGGGAGTTTGAAAAGTACCCGTCCAGTGCGGTGGCATATGCCTGGTTTGTGTGGGAAAAAGGATATAAAGGAAATCCAGAAATTAAATGGATAAATTGACGGAGCAGTAATGCTTCTATTTTTTTGCTTAAAAACGGGAGGTGAGAGAATAAATGGCAAGCAGAATACAGGGTATTACCGTGGAAATCGGTGGCGATACCACGAAACTTACAACAGCATTAAAGGGTGTGAACAGTGAAATCCGTAATACCCAGTCACAGCTTCGTGATGTGGAGAAACTGCTGAAATTAGATCCGGGCAATACGGAACTCTTATCCCAGAAACAGAGATTACTGAATGAAGAGGTTCAGGCGACAAAGGAAAAACTGGAAGCCTTAAAGACTGCCAGTGAACAGGCCAATGCCGCATTGGAACAGGGGAGGATTAGCAAAGACCAGTATGATGCACTCCAGAGGGAAATCATTGCCACGGAGCAGGCATTGGAAGATTTGGAAGAACAGGCGGAGCAGTCTGCGGTGGCATTACAGAAGATTGCCAATGCCGGAGAGTCTTTAAAGTCTGCTGGGGATAAGGTCACGGATGTGGGTAAGAAGATGTCCGTCGTATCCGCCGGTATTGTGGCAGCGGGTACAGCCAGTACAAAGGCGGCACTGGATTTTGAGGATGCAATGGCAAAGGTATCTACCATTGCAGATGCCACGGAAGTTCCGATTGATGAACTGGAAAAGGCTATCTTGGATTTGTCCAACCAGACCGGTATCAGTTCCACAGAGATTGCAGATAACGTGTACAATGCCATTTCCGCAGGACAGTCCACAGGGGATGCGGTCAATTTTGTTTCCAATTCCACCAAACTTGCGAAAGCCGGTTTTGCAGAAGCGGGAGACGCGTTGGATATTCTAACAACCATCTTAAATGCCTATGGCATGGAGGCAAGTGAGGTAACCAATGTCTCTGATATGCTCATCCAGACACAGAACTTAGGTAAGACCACAGTTGCAGAATTATCTTCTGCAATGGGTAAGGTTATTCCGACTGCCAATGCCTACGGGGTACAGTTAGACCAGCTTTGCGCCGGTTATGCGATTATGACCGCAAATGGTGTTGCAACAGCGGAATCCACAACCTACATGAACTCCATGCTGAATGAACTTGGGAAGTCCGGTACAAAGGTGTCGGATATTTTGAAGGAGAAGACTGGAAGTTCTTTTGCAGAATTGATGAACAGTGGTTACAGTTTATCGGAATGCTTGGCAGTCATTGAGGGAGCCGCTACAGAACAGGGGCTTGCCTTTGGCGATATGTGGTCAAGTTCGGAGGCGGCAAAAGCCGGTCTTATCTTACTGGGAGATAGTGCAGAAACATTCAATGGGACTCTGGCAGAAATGCAGAACAGTACCGGTGCAACAGATACCGCATTTGAAAAGTTGAAGACCAATTCCTATACCATTCAGGTGGCAATCAATCAGCTTAAGAATACGGCGATTGAGTTGGGTAATGCGATTATGTCCGTGCTGGCACCGCTTTTGATGTCACTGGCAGAAACGATTTCCAAACTGACCACATGGTTTTCCGGACTGAGTGATGGAACAAAGAGGTTCATTGTCATTATTGGAATGGTGGTTGCGGCGGTTGGTCCCGTACTGATTATTGTGGGTAAGATTATGAGTGCTGTGGGTACAATCATGACGGTGGTACCGAAACTTGCCGGAGTGATCAATACGGTAAAGACCGCATTTGCAGCACTGAATACAACCATGCTTGCCAATCCGATATTCCTGATTATTGCAGCCATTACCGCACTGGTGGCGGCTTTTATCTATCTTTGGAATACCAATGAGGAGTTCAAGCAGTTTTGGATTGATTTGTGGGAGAACATCAAAGAGGTTGCCATTGCGGTGTGGACTGCCATTAAGGAATTTTTGGTATCTGCATGGGAAGCAATCAGCAATGCCGCCCAGACCATCTGGAATGGAATTAAAAATTTCTTTTCGGCTATCTGGGAGGGTACCAAAACGATTTTTACCACAGTGCTGAATGTGATAAGTACGATAGTGACCACCTATTTCAATATCTATAAAACCATTGTTACAACGGTGTTTAATGCCATCAAGACGGTCATCACAACCGTATTGAATGCAATTAAGACGGTCATTACAACGGTATGGAATACGATAAAAACAGTATTTACAACCGTGTTGAATACCATCAAATCCGTGGTGTCCGGTGCATTTAATTCCATGCGGAATGGCATTAAGAACACGGTATCAGGCATTGTGAATACCATCAAGACAGGATTCAACAATGCAGTCAGCTTTATCAAGAACCTGGCATCTTCTGCATTCCAGTGGGGAGCAGATATTATTCAGGGAATTGTGAATGGTATTAAGAGTTGTATTGGCAAGGTTAAGGATGCGGTAACGAATGTGGCGGAAACAATCCGTTCTTTTTTGCATTTCTCTGTTCCGGATGAAGGACCTTTGACCGACTATGAAAGCTGGATGCCTGACTTTATGAGTGGTCTGGCAAAGGGAATTGAGCAGAGCAAGGCAATGGTTTCAAAAGCTGTGGAAGGCGTTGCCGGGGATATGGTCATCAGTCCACAGATGGCTATGGCCGGAGTTGGATATGAGAATAGTCGCGCTACGACTATTTCACAGGATAATTTATCAGGTGTAATGAATGCGATTACAGAGGCACTTAGCCAGATAAATGGACAGCATAGAGATATTGTGATTCCAATTTATCTGGGTGGAACAATGCTTGATGAAGTGATTGTGGATGCCCAACAGAGAATGAATTTAAGAAGTGGAGGAAGGTAAGATGGCATTTTTTGAATATTTGAAATTTGACGGAACTGTCCTTCCTCTGCCAGATTCGTATGATGTGTCATTATCGGCAGTAGAAGCGGACAGTAGCGGAGAGACAGAGGCGGGAACTACACAGAGGGATGTTGTCCGTCAGGGTGTGGTAAACATTTCTGTTTCATTTTCCGTGACAGCCAAATGGCTGAAAGCACTGACTGCTTATTCTAAACAGGATAAGTTGTCAGTGGACTATTTTGATACAGAAACAGCGGGAATGAAGAATACGGAAATGTATGTTGAGGGATTTAAGGCGAAACTGGAAAAAGACACTTCTTATAAAGGTCTTTGGACAGTTTCTTTTACATTGAAGGAATTTTAGGTCATTTCAGTTTTGCGTTGGCATGATGTTTTATATGGATTATAATTTTTACAGAAAAATATTGACTCTCACACCATGATAGATAGTAGAGTAATATTGAGCTCGAAAATGTACAAACCATGGAGGTACGAAATGTTAAGAATAGGTGATTTTTCAAGACTGTCCAGAGTCAGTATCCGAATGCTCCGATATTATGATGAAACCGGGCTGCTCAAGCCTGGTAAAGTAGATGATTTTACAGGATATCGTTATTATAATGAGGAACAGCTTCTTAAAGTTGGTAAGATCAATGCTCTGAAAGATATGGGGTTTGGAGTAAATGCGATTGCAGAAATTCTCAAAAGTGACAATCCAAAGGAGATTGAGCAGATATTTCAGATTCAGAAAGCCCAGCTTTTGGAAGAAGCACAAGTTATCAATCACCGGATACAGTTTCTGGACACAGCTTTAGAAAGGCTGAGAAAGGACGAAATTATGAAGTATGATTGTATTGTCAAACAGATGCCGGAAAGATATGTAGCAAGTGTTAGAAAGGTGCTTCCAAAATATGAAGAGGAAGGCAGACTGTGGCACATTTTGTTTTCTGAAACAGCAAAACTTGGAATGATGCCATGCGGTTCTGCAATGGCAAAACTTCATGACAAGGAGTATAAGGAAAGAGATGTTGATGTAGAGGTTCAGATTGAAGTTAAGGGACAGTATGAAAATACAGAAAATGTTGTATTTTATACAGAACCGGAGACAACAGTGGCAAGTACCACTTTTAAAGGGTCATATGACCAGTTTTCTGATGTGTATGCATCATTGGCAGCGTGGGTTTTTGAAAATGGATATGAATTTGCAGGTCCGATGATTGATGTGTACCATGTAAGTCCGAACGATACACAGAACCCGGAAGAATTTGTAACAGAAATCTGCTGTCCGATTCAGAAAAGATAAAACAGAATAAAATGATTTATGGAACATCTGTCAATAACGGCAGGTGTTCTTTTTATGCAGGGAATTAGGGAGGTGTTGCTTTTGTATCCTGTAAGTGAAGCATTCCTGTCAGCGGTGCAGGAGAACACAAGGAGATATTACTGGACGGGAAAGATTACTACAAAGGCGGGCGTAGTACATGAGTTTTCCGAAAAAGAGATTGTAAAAGGAAGCGGATATATTTCTTCTCAGTGTTGTGGCAGTACGGAAATGGAACTCGGTACGGTGTATGCTGCAGAGATGGGGATTACATTACTTTCCGAAATCGACAGATACACACTGGAAGATGCATTGGTGGAACTGTATTATCATCTGTTGGTAGGAGAGGCATATGAAACTGTCCCGATGGGGCTTTATGAAATCAGTGAAGCTAATCGTACCATTCGATGTCTGGAGATTAAGGCATATGATTATATGCTTCGGTTTGAAAAGGATTTTAATACAACAGATACGATAGGAAATGCCTATGAGATTATCATGCTCTGTTGTAAGGCTTGCAGTGTGGAGTTTGCACATACCAAGACAGAGATTGAGTCCATGCCGAATGGCTCGGAAGTGCTTTCCATTTATGCGGAAAATGATATTGAAACCTACAGGGACGTGCTGTTTTATATCGGTCAGGTGCTTGGAGGTTTCTTTTGTATTAACCGTGAGGGAAAACTGGAACTTCGTAAATATGGAAATGAGCCAGTAATGAATATCAGCAATAAGCAGAGATTTTCAAGCAGCTTTTCAGATTTTATCACCAGATACACAGCAGTCAGTTCCACGAATCTGAAAACACAGGAAGCAGAGTATTATGCACTGGAGACGGATGATGGACTGACCATGAGTCTGGGAAGCAACCCGTTTCTACAGTTTGGTGTGGATGAAACGAGAAAAGAATTGTGTGAGAAGATTCTGGAGGATATTTCCGTCATTAAATATGTGCCTTTTGATTCTGAAACCATAGGAAATCCGGCACTGGATTTGGGAGACGTGTTAAGATTCAGCGGTGGCCATGCGGATGAGGAACAGATTACCTGTATCACATTCTCACAGTGCAGAATTGGTGGGAAACATTCTCTACGTTGTGTTGGAAAAAATCCACGTTTAGCACATGCGAAATCAAAGAATGATAAGAATATTTCCGGATTGCTGAATCAGGTTGATGCCGGAAAGATAGGGCTTCATACTTTCGCAAATGCATCCGCCTATACTTTGGCTGATACGGATACAAAGATAATCAGTATTGAATTTGCCACAACAGAAGAAAATCATGCACAGTTCTTTGGACAGGTGGTTGTGGATGCGGTGGCTTTGCAGACCGAACGCATGGCAAGTGCGAAAGGCAAGGTTGTGATTCCATTTGCGGAAACAGATACAGAGACAGGGGAGACAACAGAAAATCCTATGGAAATTGAAGTGGAACTTCCGGTCACATGGTCAGAAGATGGCAAAGTTGTATGTTATGTAACTTTTGAATTGAATGATGCTGTGATCACGGTGCATTGTCCGGTGGAAACATGGCAAAGTGGAAAACACATTCTTTCCTTATACTACCCGATTGAGAGTGTAGTTCCGAACATTACGAATACATTCAATGTGTATCTGCGTATGGAGAATGGAACAGGCTCTGTTGGGATTGGAGATTGTATTGCATCCATTAGCGGGCAGGCAATGGCAGCGGCGCCGGCATGGGATGGAAAGATTGAGATTGAAGAAAAAGTAGTGAGATTTGCCATTGATGGCGGCATGAATGTGAAGAAGATTTCGGATGTTATTCAGATGGAAACAATGGAACTGGTACAGAGAGCATATACGGATCATATGACTAGCAGAACAGCGATTAATGCGTTCTGCCGTCCTGTGACGGTTGAATAGGAGGGATTTTTGTGAAGTTAAAAGGAAAGATGGTTATTGAGCTGACGGATGTGAATACATCGGAAGTGGAAACCATTGTAGAAGAAAATATGGTAACCAATGCGGTAAATAACATTCTGGGGTTGAACCCAATGGCGATATTTTATACGGAAGAGGAATATTCCACGGGACTTGTATGGACGGATAATCTGCTTCCGATATGTCCGAACATGATTGGCGGGATTTTGCTTTTCTCTAAGGCATTGGAAGAGAATGTGGATAATATTTATGTGCAGTCGGATAATCTGCCGGTTGCATATGCATCCAATAATGTCAATTCCACAGCCAATACAGCGAGGGGAAGCCTGAATCAGACGGAGAGCAAAGCGTTGGACAATGGATATAAGTTTGTATGGGAATTTACACCGAGTCAGGGAAACGGAACAATCGCAGCCATTGCATTGACCAGTGCAAAAGGTGGAGAAAATGGATTCGGAAGCAGTGTGGCAGATGCCAGTACCTTTTTACAGTTGAAAGAGGTGGACATTGGAAATCTTGGCCTTGCAAAACAGATGGTATTGTTTGAAACGGCAGAGGTGGATTTTGAAAATGACATTCTGTATTCCATTACATTTGAGGATTCCAGTGTGCGTGTGAGAAAGGTGCGTATTCCTATTTTCAGTATCGGATTGAATGAAAATATCAATGATTCTACTTATACGGTATTGGAAGATAAAGTGATTCCGACATCAACATTCGAGTTCTTAGGAAGCTACACGAAATACGGAGAGTTTCTGGATGGACAGGATGGATACTGGTATGGGTTCTCTAATGAAGAAAACTCTTCCGGGGATGCGACCATGCTCTGGGTAAAGATATCCAAAACTGATTACTCCATTGAGGAAGGTTCATGGACGTTATCCAATGCTTATCTGATGGAAGTTGGGGAACGTGCAACGGATTCCAGTTATCCGGAAAGAATATGCAGATGCTGTATGAGAAACGGGTATCTGTATGTACCCGCTTATAATAAGAAGGGAATCTATAAAATCAATGTCAGTAATTCGGCGGATGTGACGTTGATCGAGTTTGGTTTTACTTCCGGTGGAAAGTCTCTTTGTGAATCCGGAACCTGTGAATTGTATCTGACATTGATTGGGGATCTTATTATTGGTGCAGATTTTCAGATCACCGCAGATGATACCGTTATCAAAACAAAAGGAAATGAGAGACTGAATCATGCGGCAACACCGTTATTTCAGTATAAGCATTTTCTTTTAGGATGGGGAGGCAGTTATGGAAATGAGTACAGGACTATGTATCTGCTCACACCATATCTGGCAACTATTAACAATTTGTCCTCGGCGGTGGTAAAGACCACGGATAAGACCATGAAGATTACCTATACGCTGACAGAAGAAACAGAATAAATATTGATGGAAGGCGATTGTCCATAGTGGCAGTCGCTTTTTCTATACAAAAATTTAAAGGAGGATTTTCATTATGAAAGAGTTTTGGAATGTGATTCAGTTGGTATTTTCCGCTGTGGGCGGATGGCTCGGCTACTTTTTAGGCGGATATGACGGACTTTTGTATGCACTGGTTGTGTTTATGGGATGGACTATATCACAGGAGTGATGTGTGCGGTTTCTGACAAGAAGCTGTCCAGTGCAGTTGGCTTTAAGGGAATTTGTAGAAAGGTATTGATTTTGATGCTTGTAGGCATTGCAAATCTTCTGGATGTACAGGTCATTGGAACAGGTGCAGTATTAAGGACTGCTGTGATTTTCTTCTATCTGTCCAATGAAGGTGTGTCTTTACTTGAGAATGCCGCACATCTGGGCTTGCCGATTCCGGAGAAGTTAAAAGTAATCCTGGCACAGCTCCATGACAGGGCAGAAGGGGATGGTGATGACAATGAAATTGGTTAAGAGTATTTTGACAAAGAATCCGTGCTATAAAGCAGGAAAAAAGATTACAGTGAAGGGGCTTATGCTCCATAGTGTAGGGTGTCCTCAGCCGAGGGCATCCGTTTTTATTAACAGTTGGAACAGGGCAGATTATGACAATGCTTGTGTCCATGCGTTCATTGATGGAAATGATGGTACCGTGTATCAGACTCTTCCGTGGAATCATAGGGGATGGCATGGCGGTGGCTCCTGTAACAATACCCATATCGGTGTGGAGATGTGCGAACCGGATTGTATTAAATACACTGGTGGTTCCACATTTACCTGTTCCGATAAGTCGACTGCAAGGGTTGTGGCAAAAAGAACTTATGAAGCCGCAGTGGAACTGTTTGCCATGCTTTGTAAGGAGTATGACCTGAATCCTTTGGCAGATGGAGTTATTGTCAGCCATGCAGAAGGCCACAAGAGAGGGATTGCAAGCAATCATGGAGACCCAGAACATCTTTGGAGACAGCTTAGTATGGGTTACACAATGGATGGATTCCGTAAGGATGTAAAGAATGCCATGAAAGAAGCGGTGTCTGGCACACAGGCAACAGAATTTATCTCACTTTCTGAGACAGATATTATTGCAAAAGTTGGTGCATTGTTTACCGCTGATCAGAAGAAAAGCGGGATTCTGGCATCTGTTTCTCTGGCACAATTTATTCTGGAAAGTGGATATGGTAAGAGCGAGCTTGCTCAGAATGCCAATAACTGTTTCGGCATGAAGAAATCCCTGTCCGGTAATACGTGGAATGGTTCTGTCTGGGATGGAAAGTCTGTGTACACGAAGCAGACGAAAGAACAGAATCCAGATGGCTCCTATGAGACCATCACAGCAGATTTCCGTAAATATGCATGTGTGGAAGATTCCATTGCAGACCACAGCGCCTATCTGCTTGGTGCCATGAATGGTAGTAAGAAACGATATGAAGGCATTGCCGGAATGACGGATTATAAGAAGGTGGTACAGCTTATTAAGGATGGTGGGTATGCCACATCCCTGACCTATGTGGAGAAGCTGTGTTCCATTATTGAAAAGTGGAATCTGACACAGTATGATGTGAAAGAGACTGTTGCAGAACCGGAAAAGTGGTATCGTGTCCGTAAGACATGGGCAGATGTTAAGAGCCAGAAGGGAGCCTATAAGGTACTGAAGAATGCAAAGGCATGTGCAGATAAGAATGATGGATATTCTGTTTATGACTGGAATGGAAATGTGGTGTATGCACCATCAAAGACATCCGAGCCGGAACAGAAAAAAGTTTCTTACCGTGTGCGTGTCAGCATTAAGAACCTGAATATCCGAAAAGGACCTGGCACGAATTATGATAAGACCGGCAAATATACTGGTATCGGTGTATTTACCATTGTGGTAGAAGCAGATGGTGAAGGTGCAACGAAATGGGGCAAACTGAAAAGCGGTGCCGGATGGATTAGTTTGGATTATGGAAAGAAAATTTAAGATGTGGTGTATTGACCTGTGGGTGCTGTTGTTATGGCGCTCGCAGGTCTTTTTTTTATTGTAGGAATGATAGCTTAAATGGATGTAGTGTAGTATAATTCGATATGAAAAAATTATTAGGAGTGTTGGGATGATTATTAGAACGGAAACATACAGAGATTTAGAAGAAGACTTGGCTAAAATAATGGGTATAGAAGAATTATTTCTTTACGAAAAATTGGCCGAAATAAGCAGGAAATGTTTGGATAGATTTCATTCTGATTGGGATAAGTACGAAGAGCAAATAGATAGATTGATATTAGAATATGCAGGTTTGAATATGGTTGATGAGGTATATATTTACCATTTGGGCAGACATGTGATAGAACCAACAGAGTTGTTGCCTCTTAAAGATGTGCTGCTTTCGGAGAATAAAGTTTCAGATTTTCTTAAAGAACGTGATATAGTATTTGATGAACAAAATGGAAAACTTAGATTCTTTTATAAGGGACGAGAGATTACAACAGAAGAAATTCTTGCGAAAGGGCATTTTCAGTTATTTGCTAAGAGGCTTGGACAATTAGGGGAAGCAGATTTTTGTGTTAATGGATTTTCTTTTTGGCCTAATATTGAAAAAACATCAGATGGATATTTTCAGCATTTGCAACGAGGTCCTGAAATAATTGAAAACATTGGAAGATTTATTGGAAAAGAATTGTGGAGAGAATTTAAGGAACAGTCAAAATATTATGGCATAGTTTTTAAGGTTCCAGTAGAAGATGTATTTTTTGATGGAAGAATTGATACTGAAACTAAAGAGACAAAAGTAAAGTGCTTGATAAAATATGCTTTGTATTATCTGAATGATTTTTACAATGGCAGCGTTGGTGGAAATAACCTGATGTTACGGATTCATGATAGCAAAAAAGTTGAGGTGGATCACTGTATATTGATTGATGAAGATTAGAGAACAAAGGCTTGTGAGTATTGGAGATACAGTACTGACAAGCTATTTTTATTTACAGATTTCTTTTTTTGCGTTTCACTTAATATATACTTGAAATTTTATAAAAAATGAAGAAAGTGAGGATGCAATAATGCAGGAAAAAGAAAAAAATGAGTTAGAAAAGTACGAAAGTAAAATGACGAGAAAAGAAAGACAAGCCATGGAACGGTTTGCAAACTTTATGGCAGAAATGATTTTAAAGTATGGACCGAAAGTTTTAGCAGAGATTGAAGCGGAAGAAGAGAGAAAAAAAGAAAAGTAATTGAAAGGTGTCTGTTGAGTTTGATGACTTGGCAGACATTATTTTTTTAGAGGTTAAAATTCTCATAATTTGCTTTGCCTGTGACATAGGAGGGAATTCCTCACTATGTTTTGGAGGTGGCGGATATGAGTAGCCATGACAGTGTAAATATCAGTCAAGAAGAAATTGACAGAACTGCCCGTATCAATATGGAAGTGTGTGCGGCATTTGTGGCAAGAATGATTCAAAAATATGGGCAAGAGGTACTGGCGGAAATTGAAGAATTGAAGGCAAAAGAGAATACGAACGAACAGTAAAATGAGCCGGTTACATTTTTTTTGTAATCGGCTCATTTTACCCGCTGACGCAATCGAAAAAGTGCGTTATATTTTAGATCCAGACACGAAAGACGAACAATCGTTGAGCAACCGAAAAAGGGGGATATGATGAGAAAGAAAAAATGTTATATATACACCAGAGTATCCACAGCTGCTCAGACAGAAGGGTACAGTCTGGAGGCACAGGCAGAAAGACTTCGTGAATATGCAGAATATAGAGATTTACAGATTGCTGGGGAATATTGTGATGCCGGTAAATCAGGAAAAAGTATAAAGGGTAGACCGGCATTTCAGGAGATGTTGGATGACATTGTAAATGGGAAAGATGATATTTCTTATGTACTGGTCTTCAAATTATCAAGATTTGGAAGAAATGCTGCAGATGTACTTAAATCCATGCAGTTATTGAATGACTACGATGTGGATTTGGTATGTGTGGATGATGCGATAGACAGTTCTACCCAGGGCGGAAGACTTACGCTGGCGATTTTGTCAGCGGTGGCAGAAATTGAGAGGGAGAACATAACCGTACAGTTCAATGCCGGAAGGATTCAGAAGATTTTGGACGGCGGATGGCCGGGAGGTCCAACTCCATACGGGTATAGAAATGTCAAAAAGCAGATGCAGATAGAACCGGCAGAAGCAGAGATTGTCAGAAAGATATATGAACTCTTCCTTATGGATGGGATGAAAACAACTTCTGTGGCAGTTTATATGAACGAGCATGGGTACCGAAGAACTGTCAAAGGACAAGAGAAACCTATTACTTATGAATTTGTTTCAAATGTCTTAGATAATCCGTTTTATTGTGGAAAACTTCATTTTGGAAAAAGAAGTAAGAAACAGGATGTCATGATTATTCAGGGTGTGCATGAAGCGATTATATCAGAGGAAACATGGAATAAGGTTCAAGAAAAAAGGGCGGCTATTTCATATAGGCAAAAAAAGATTGATGATCCTGAAAGAATCAGTATTCTGTCAGGGTTGGTGAAATGTCCATTGTGTGGGCGTGGAATGATTGCTACAAAAAATAAGGATGTGAATAAGAACAAAGGCGGTCATTACAAGGTAATTCATTATTATGCCTGTGGTCATTACAGACGTGCGAATGGCAGGGAATGCTCCAATAAGCATACACATAATCAGGCAAAAATTGATTCAAGTGTTTTTGAAATTTTTTCCGGGATTACAACAACGCCAGAGTATCAGCGGATGATTGCTCAGGTATTAGGTAACCAACCCTCTGTGGATAAACTGGAATCAGACCTGAAATGTCTGCGAAAGCAGATAAGAAGTTATGAAACAAAGAAACGGAAATTGGGAGAGGCATTGGATTCTCTGGATATTTTGAGTGAAGATTATGATGTGGAATACGAAAAGATTCAGGCTGAAATGGAAGAAATTTATGACAGAATTGATGATGCGGAGTCTGCGATGGTATCCATCAAAAAGAAATTGTCAGCCGTAAAAGACGGGATACGTTCTGTAGAAAAAGTAAAGGAATTGGTGGAGCACATGCAACTATTATTTCCTAAAATGACATGCGAGGAACAAAGAGCAATGTATCGGATGTTTATAGAACGGATAGATGTTTACCCGGAAGAACAGAAAAATGGAAAAGTGATTAAAAGTATCACATTCAAATTTCCTGTTTATTATGAAGAGTATGAAACGATACCTACTAAAACACCGGATGAACAGATTGGATTTGTTCTGGATTGTAGTTCGTTAGGGTTGACCGTGGCAGAGGCAAAAGCAACGTATGTGGAAATAAAAGCCTATATATTGGAAAAGTTCGGTGTGAAAGTTTCTACCTTATATATAGCGCAAATAAAAAGAAAATACGGATTGTCTTTGGGAACGAATTACAATTTGTCCAAAAAAGAAAATGCAAGAGTTCCGACCTGTCCAAAAGAGAAAGAGGCATACATCATAGATGCCCTGAAACATTTTAGGATGTTGGATATGTCGGTGGAAATGGAGGCGTAGCAAATGCAGAATAAAAGATTGAGATGTTATATATACATTAGGGTATCAACTGCAATGCAAGTGGATGGGTATAGTTTGGAAGCCCAGAATGACAGGCTTACAAAATATGCAGAATTTCAAGGTATGGAAGTGGTAAAGGTGTACTGTGATGCCGGAAAGTCCGGAAAGAATATTACAGGCAGACCAGAGTTTACACAGATGCTTCAGGATGTGGCTGACGGTAAAGATGATGTGAATTATATTCTGGTTTTCAAATTATCACGTTTCGGAAGAAATGCTGCAGATGTGTTAAATTCCTTGCAGTATATACAGGATTTTGGTGTAAATCTTATCTGTGTGGAAGATGGGATTGATTCATCAAAAGATTCCGGTAAACTGACCATTACGGTTCTGTCTGCGGTTGCAGAGATTGAGCGAGAGAATATTCTGGTGCAGACAATGGAAGGAAGAAAACAGAAAGCCAGAGAGGGAAAATGGAATGGTGGTATCGCTCCTTTTGGATATGAACTGGATTCTAAAAACAGTACCCTGATTGTCAATCCGGAAGAAGCTGAACTTGTGAAAATCATTTATCAGAAATATGTATATGAAGATATGGGATTAGATACCATTGCAAATTTTTTAAATGAGCGTGGTTACAAAAAGAAGAAAATCCGAAAATGTGAACTGGATTATTTCACAAGAGGAATGATCAAAAATATCTTGGATAATCCGGTATATGTCGGAAAAATTGCTTATGGTAAGAATGTTACTGAAAAGGTAAAGGGAACTAGAGACGAATACAGGAGAGTGAAAAGCGACGAGTATCTTCTGGCGGACGGTATCCATGAGGCCATCATTGATGAAGAATTATGGATGACCACCAGAGTAAAGAGAAAGGCAACTGGTGTGAAATGGAATAAAACACACAGCTTAGAGCATGAACACATTTTGTCCGGCATTATTAAGTGTCCAATATGCGGCACCGGACTTAGCGGCACTGTTCGTCGTAGGAAAAATAAGAAGACAGGAGATTATGTTGATGATTTTTATTATCGCTGTCAACACAGGCATAAAATTGATGATGAACATTTCTGCAACTTCCAACCTTCTTTGAATCAGGATGAATTTAACCATGAAATAGAGCAAGTGATTTTGGACATGGTAAATCATGACGGATTCCGCAAGTTTGTTGAAGATAAGTTAAATACCAAAGTGGATGTGAGTGCTTTGGAAGAAGAGAGGGAGAGAATACGGAAGCTGCTCAGACAAGTCTTGGGCGCAAAAACGAAGCTCACAGATATGCTTGATAAACTGGATGTAATGGATAAGCATTATGACCGAAAGTATCAGGATATGCATGACAGACTGGATAATCTGTATGATAAGATTTCGGAGTATGAAGACAGTATTGCAGATATCACAGCAAAGATTGAGGCAGTGTACGGGAACCAGATTACCGGAAAGCAGATTTATGACATTCTGGTACATTTTGAAATGATGTACTATAAAATGACGGACCTTGAAAAGAAAGAATTTATGAAAGACTTCATAAACAGTATTGAACTTTATCCGGAAAAGATGGATAATGGAAGCATCGTGAAGCAGATAAACTTCAAGTTCGGTGTTTATTATGAAGGGCAAGAAACTATGGATATTCGGTTGCTCAACGAAAAAACAGTGGAGACGGTAGTTCTCTTGTCCCAACAAAAGGCTGATGATTACATTGAAGTGGAATTAGAGTTAGATGAGCTGGATTTGACTTCAGCGGAGAGTAAGGCAACTTATGCGGAGATTAAGGATTATGTCTTAAAGACGCATGGGTTGAAAGTCTCTAGTTTGTATATTTCACAGGTAAAAAGAAAGTGTGGAATAGAGGTAGGGGAGAATTATAACTTGCCTAAGTCGGAGGAGAGTAGACAGCCTCAGTGTCCGGAAGAGAAGGAAAAGGCGATTAAGGATGCGCTGGAGCATTTTGGGATGATTTAGAGAGGTGAGCACATGGCATTAAACTATACAGTATATCAGTACGATGGCAGCAGAAATGCAGTTGTTATGACAGATATGGAGGGCAAGCAACTTGTGATTGACTGCGATAAGGCAGAGGAGTAGGTTGTATTTGATGAGCCAGAGGATGCAGGAATCCTTGCCAGACTTGCAAGAAAAGAACCTGCAAGTTATGTGAGTATTGCAATGCGTCCAGGCGGATTGCAGGATTATGTGGATGTGTGGAATGAGTTGAATTAAGAATAGTAAATGTAAAATGTCGGTTGGAGCAATCTGACCGACATTTTTTGTAGCAAAAGCCTGGCAAGAAATATTGTGCTTGCACAAAATATTATATGCCGGGCGCAAGAACAGCGAATTGCTTTGCTATGAGCTGTGCGGTTGCGTAATCGAGTAGGAGTTACAGTTCACACCCTAGCCAGAACCAGTAA